>TARA_B100000963_G_scaffold93567_1_pt1 | contig 15029 bp, 15 predicted proteins | sample TARA_B100000963 | Tara Oceans TARA_B100000963 (sample SAMEA2622097) | marine metagenome | biome: marine biome (ENVO:00000447); feature: surface water layer (ENVO:00002042); material: "saline water (ENVO:00002010), including plankton (ENVO:xxxxxxxx)" | depth 5 m | reverse complement strand
TTGCCATGGTAATCTATATATTTGAGAGTGCACTCAGCAGGTCTCTCAATTTCGGCAAACTGTCCTGGTAAAGACAAACAGCCTTCTTCGTATGTAGAAGTATTTTTAGATTGATAAATTATTTCAGGATTGACTAAAAATAGAGGATCTTTTATTTTTTCATCTTTTGAGATATCAATCACTATAATTTTTTTTAAAATTCCAACTTGTATTGCTGCTAAACCTATTCCTGGAGCTTTATACATGGTTTCCAACATATCTTTCATTAACGTTCTTACACTATCATCTACTTTTTCTAATGGTTCACATTTTTTCCTCAAAATAGGGTCTGGTTCAATTAAAATTTTTCTGATTGTCATATGTATAAATTAAATTCTTTGGGGGAGTGCCGATAATAAGATCTCGTTTCTAAGTTTTTTCAAATTATTTTGATTAAGGAGATGGACTATAAAATATATAGTTTCCGGATCTAATTGATAAGGTTCGTCTTCACCAATTATCTCGACAATTTTTAAAGTTAAAAAGGCAGTTTCATTATTTTTAGCAAGTTGTAAAAGGTTTGGGGGAATCTCGTACTTTTTTTTGAGTTCTTGGTATTTAAAACCTTCAGGTATTTTTAAGCCATCATTTTGAAAAGTCTCAATTAATGCTAGATCTTTTGCTGAAAAAAAATATTTTCTATTTTTTTTAATTTTTTTCAATATTTTATCAAAATCTTTCTGAACTTTTTTTTTATTTTCTGCTTGGCTTAAATACTTTAATAATCTTGATTGATGTAAAATTTTATCGTCATATTTTATTTTTCCTAATTGAAATTCTTCGTCAGTTATTATATTTTCAGCAACTATTTCTTTGTAAGACTCTGGTATTTCGTCTTTTTTGATTTCTTTCAAATTTTCACTTAAAAATTTAGTATAAACTTCTGCTAAATTATCCTTCTTGAATAAATCTTTAAGAATAAACAGATATTTGATTTTTTCTTTACCGTTTTCGGATAATAAGAATTTTTGATAAATTAATGCCCTAGAGTCTGTCCCGTCCAAGTTAGAATATAAATTTTCTGCATTAATTAGGGTGTTTATGTCGAAGGGGATTTTTTTATATATATTAAAAATATTTTTTTTATTGAACTGACCCTTATTGGCAGCATTTTCTAAATTTTTTAGTTTTTCTTTATTATCTATGTCTTCAAATTTTATTAGGTTAGCTGCATTTAAGTATTCCCAAATTTCTTTTTTAGTTTTACTTGTTGGTTCAAAACTAAAGTCTTTAATTGTTATGCTAGAGAGATAAAAATTAAGTAAATTATCTTCTCTAATTTTATTGCTTGTATTTTGAGTAATTCCTAAAAGATATTTGATTTTATCATCAAAAAACTTGTCTGATTTTTTTTGTTCGTTTAATATATCGTATAAAAGCTGAGCCTCATTTTTTTTATTGTCAAAAACTAAACAATAAATTTTAAATTTTTCTAAATATGAATCTTTAATGCTTTTATCTATAAAGCCAATTTTTTTACAACCCTCTTTGATATTTGCTTTGGAAATATTTTCATCGACTAAATATTGAATAATTTTTTTTTTATTATGAAATTCATTATTTTGCTCTAAGAATTTTTCAATTAATTTAGTCCTTTTTTTATCAATCATCCAATCTATTTTATAATTGATAAATTCTTTTTCATCCATTCCTCGAGGTGGATACGCAAAAGAGAAAAGGGTTTTTTCAAATATATTTTTTGAAGTATTGGAAAGATTTATTTTATTTATTCTTTTAATGATTGATCTTACATTATCTGCATCTGAAGTTGACCACATATTTAAGTCAAAATTATTATCTGCTGGATCATATATCCCAAAAATTTTTACGTCTTCAGATTTTTTTAAAATTTCATTATCAATTTCTATATTTTGATTATTTGGTCTATCTTTAAAAGCTTTTTGATTAATAGTTGACTCAAAATTTATTTCTTCCTTCTTATTATCTTCAATTACTTCTTGTTTTTTTTTATTCCAAATATCAATTTCGTTCTCCCCATACAAAGTTGAAAAGGAAAGAGTTATGATTAATAAGCTTATATATTTATTTAAGCTTTTTAATATCATCAGTGATATCTATTTTATAATTTTTTTCAGGACTAGGAAAATTGATTTTTTCAATGAGAAAAATACCAAGCACTACTATGATTAAAAGTAAAATTAGCTTAATCAAAATTTTCATTATTGAAGAGCCAATACCTTGTTGACGATTGTATTTAAGTTGCATAGTAAAAAAATATATTTAAACTCAAAAAATAAGACATATTTATGATAAATCAAATTTAAAATTGGTAAGATAATTGAAAAAAAACCTCGTATTAACTGGAATGATGGGTGTGGGAAAGTCTACAATAGGCAAAAAGCTTGCAAAAAAGCTAAAACGTAAATTTAGAGATATTGATCAGTTAATCGAAGAAAAGGAAAATTTATCGATCAGAGACATTTTTGAAAAAAAAGGTGAGAGTTATTTTAGAAAAATAGAAAAAAAAATAACTTTAGAAGAATTAAAAAAAACAAACTTAATAATTGCTTTAGGTGGAGGAGCATTTGTTAATTCAACTATTAGAAAAGAAGTAAAAAATTCAGCTTTAAGCATTTGGTTGGATCTAAATTTAAAATCTATAATATCTAGGCTAAGAAATGTTAGAAAAAGACCACTTTTAAATAAAGATAATTTAGAGGAAACATTGAATAAAATTTACTCGGAAAGAAAGAAATTCTATAATGAATCTGACTTTAGAATAAAGTGTAGTTCTTTGAATATAAACAAGATAGTTAATAAAATAACAAGAATAAACGAAAATGAAAGAAGTAAAGTTTAATAACAAAAACAATAAATATTCAATTTTAATTGGTAATCAAATTTTAAAGCTCTTACCAAAAAAAGTTAAGATGGTTTGTCCAGAGGCAAAAAAAATTGCAATAATTTTTGATAAAAAGGTTCCTTCTAAATTTAAAACAAGAATTTCTAAAAGTCTAAAAAATTTTGATTTAACAGTTTTTAACTTTGACGCTAATGAAAAGACTAAATCTATGAAATCCGTAAATTTTTTTTTAGATAAATTGTTAGATAGAAATTTAAATAGGTCTGATTTAATAATTGGTGTTGGAGGTGGTATAACAGGAGATTTAAGTGGATTTGTAGCTAGCTTATTTAAGCGAGGAATAAATTATATAAATATTCCCACAACTCTATTATCTCAAGTAGACGCGGCAATTGGTGGTAAAACCGGAGTCAACTCTATTCAAGGGAAAAATTTGATTGGATCATTTTTTCAACCTAAATTAGTTATCAATGACACATCAGTTTTGACAACATTAAGCAGAAAAGAAATAATCTGTGGATATGCAGAGATTTTAAAACACGCTATTATAAAAGATCCAATATTTTTTAAATGGTTAAAGAAAAATACCAAAGATATTTTATCTTTAGATCAAAAAAAATTAACCTACGCTATTAAGAGGAGTTGTGAGATCAAATTACACTTTGTAAATAAAGATACAAATGAAAAAAAACTTAGAATGACATTAAACTTTGGTCACACCTTCGCTCACGCTATTGAAGTAAAGAATAACTTTTCCAAAAAAATTACTCACGGTGAGGCTGTATTAGCAGGGATGATTTTAGCAACAAAGCTCTCAGTAATTAAAAGAACTTGCAAGATTGAAACTCTAACAGAACTTTTGAATATATATAAAAAAAACAGCTTAAATTATACTTACAAAAAATACAAAGCAAAAAACGAAATCATGAGACTTTTACCTTATTTAAAAAATGACAAAAAAAACAATGATCAAAAAATTAATTTTATTTTACTAAATAAAATTGGTAAAACTTCATTACCTAATAAAAATAAGATCTCGTTAAAAGATCTAAAAAAATTAATAAATAAATTTAATTTATTGTAATTTCTAAAGCGTGAATCTTTGTTTTGAGGTCGTCCCTTAAAATTTTCATAATTAACTTATGAGCATTAATTTTTGAAATAGATTTTAAATATATTGACTTAATCTTTAAATGTAAGTGGTATTTTTCCTTTGAAAAAAACTTATGATTTTTGTGTTTTTGTGAATTATCAATAATAAGAATTTCTTCTAAATTTATTTCTTTTTTCAATCTTGCTTCAAGGTTTGCTAAATAATTTTCCATTTTATTAAAATTATTATATAGAAATAATTATAATATGAAAATAATCTGTGATTGGAAAAATTGTAAAGAAATAGGTGCTTATAAAGCGCCAGTAGAAAAAGATAATAGCAAAAAATTTAGACTGCTTTGTCTTCAACATATCAAAATTTTTAATAAAAATTGGAATTATTTTGAAAATATGAATGACCAGGAGATTGAATTTTTTATCAAATCAGATCTTACATGGCATAAATCGACTAAAAACTTTGGCTCATCAGAAAATTTTTTTAATATTCTATGGAATAATGCCTTAGATGATAAACTAAATATTTTTAAGAGCTCTAATTTTAGGGAATTCAAAAAGTCCAAGATTTCTCAAACTGATAAAGATGCTTTAGACGTAATGGAGCTAAATGATGCGGCAAAATGGGATGAAATTCAATTAAAATTTAAAACACTTGTTAAAAAATATCATCCTGATAAAAACCATGGGAGTAAAAAATTTGAAGATAAATTAAAAAAAATTACTTTAGCATATAGTCAGCTAAAAAAAACGTTGGGGAAAAAATGAGTGCTGAACAATTTATTAATAAGCCTGATATAAAAATTTCTGTTAAACAGACTTTTGGTTTCGACAGTGAAATGCAAATTAGTGCATTCTCAAAAAAAAATGAGTATGTGCCTAAAATTGATGCAGACTATAAATTCGATAAAGATACCACAATGGCTATCCTTGCTGGATTTTCGTTCAACAAAAGAGTTTTGATTCAGGGTTATCATGGCACTGGTAAATCTACACACATAGAACAAGTTGCAGCTCGCTTAAATTGGCCCTGCATAAGAGTAAATTTAGATAGCCACGTAAGTAGAATAGATTTAATAGGAAAGGATGCAATCGTTTTAAAAGACAATAAGCAAATTACCGAATTTAAAGAGGGAATTCTACCTTGGTCTATTCAAAACCCAGTTGCATTAGTTTTTGACGAATATGATGCAGGTCGACCAGATGTGATGTTTGTTATTCAAAGAGTCCTAGAAAGTGAAGGGAATTTTACTTTGTTAGACAAAAACAAAATTTTAGAACAACATGATTTTTTTAGAATATTTGCTACTACAAACACTGTAGGCCTTGGTGATACTTCAGGTCTGTACCATGGAACACAACAAATTAACCAGGGTCAAATGGACAGGTGGAATATTGTTTCTACTCTAAACTATCTTCCTTTCGAAAAAGAACTTGAAATTATCTTAGCTAAAAATAAAAATTTTAACAATAAAGAAGGGAAAGAAATTTTATCTAATATGATAAAAGTTGCTGATCTTTCCAGAAAGGGTTTTGTTAACGGTGATATTTCTACAGTAATGAGCCCAAGAACTGTTATGCATTGGGCTGAAAACACAACTATTTTTAAAGACAGAGGATATGCATTTAGAGTTACTTTTTTAAATAAATGTGACGAATTAGAAAAAAAAATTATATCAGAATATTACCAAAGATGTTTTGGTGAAGATTTACCAGAGTCCTCTATTAATGTTACGATTTAAAAAGTGGAAAAAAAAACAGAAATTATAGAAAATTTTAAAACTGCTATTAGCTCTACGGTTAAATCTATTTCGAAAACTCATAACGTCAAAGTTTTTTTTGGTAATAAAGTTTCTAAATCAGGAAAGTCGTCTATAACACTACCTGAAATTGAAAAAAGCAATAACAAAATAAACTACAATCAAATAAGAGCTTTGGCAGACTCTGAGTCTTTGAAAATAAGATTTAGTAATAGCAGTATATTTAGATCGTACGAACCTTCAGGAAATATTTCCAAAAAATTATATAAAATTGCTGAAAAAATAAGGTATGAAAAATTAGGCTCTGAAAAATTTAAAGGTGTAAAAAACAATATAGAAAAATATTACTTAGAAAAGGTAAACTCCTTAGATCTTAAAAATAGTGAAGATAAAATAACGGAGTCATTTGAAAGTTATTTAAGGGGTAAATTTTTCAATACAAAATTTGATAGTGAAATAGAAAAAAAATTAAAGAATTACAAAAAAGATCTTGATAATACTTTTAATGAAAAGATAGTGGAATTAAGCAATCTGACTAATGACCAAGCTCAATACAATGCCTTAATTTCAAAACTAATTTCTAACATGAGCTTGGATGATAAAGTAGATGAAGAGAATAATAGAGAAGAAGAAAATAAAGATGACCAACATGCAAATCCAAAGAATCAAGAACAAAAAAAAGAGAAGCAAGAGCAAGACCAACAAGAAATGTCGATAGAGTCTGGCACTCCAGACTTAGAAAAACAAGCTAAAGAGTCTGATAAAGATGGGGAGGAAATAGAAATAGAAGATAAAAGTAAGCAAGATTTTCGTAAAAAAATAAATAATAATTCAATAGATCTTAAATATAAAACTTATACAGAAGAATTTGATGAAATTATTAAAGCTGAAGATTTAGAAAATGAAAAGGAACTTTACCGTTTGAGAAATAATTTAGATCAGCAGTTATTACAGCTTAAGAATTTTATTTCAAAATTAGCTAATAAATTACAAAGAAAGTTACTTGCTAAACAAAACAGATCTTGGAATTTCGATTTAGAGGAAGGTCTTCTGGACACTTCAAAGTTAACAAGAGTAATTATTGATCCTTTTAATTCTCTTTCATTTAAAAAAGAAAAAGATATTGAATTTAAAGATACTTTAGTAACAATTTTAATTGATAACTCGGGATCTATGAGGGGTAAACCTATTTCTGTTGCTGCTATTTGTGCTGATATCTTAGCTAGAACACTGGAGAGATGTTCTGTTAAAGTTGAAATTTTAGGTTTTACCACAAAACATTGGAAAGGCGGGTCCTCAAGAGAGAAATGGATGAAAAATGATAAACCAAGTTTACCGGGAAGATTGAATGATTTGAGACATATTATTTACAAATCAGCGGATACTCCATGGAGACAAGCAAAAAAAAATATGGGTTTAATGCTCAAAGAGGGTTTGCTTAAAGAGAATATAGACGGTGAAGCCTTAAAGTGGGCGTATAATAAAATGTCAAAAAGAAAAGAAGATAGAAAAATATTAATGGTAATTTCAGATGGCGCTCCAGTTGATGACTCTACACTATCTACTAATACAAATGATTATTTAGAAGCAAATCTTAAAAATACTGTCAAATGGATCGAAACAAAAACAAATATAGAATTACTAGCCATAGGTATTGGGCACGATGTAACACGATATTATAATCGAGCAGTGAAAATAACTGACGTGCAAGACCTTGGTGATGTCATGATTAATCAACTTACTGATCTTTTTGTTGAAAAAAGAACCAAAACTTTACATTAATTTTTACTATTGAGTTTGCGAAATATCTTTAACCGTATTTAGTAAAATTTTAAAAGGTATAAGCATCGATAAAGCAATTACCATTTTTACAATTAGATCTCCAAAAGCCAAAGTTAACCATGGAACTTCTGTTCCATAAAAAGCAATTGAAAAAAATAAAAAAGTATCGATTATTGAACCAATCACGGATGAAATTAATGGAGCTACATACCAAGTTTCTCTTCTCAATAAATCAAAAATTTTGATATCAAAACTCTGGGCGATAAAAAAAGCTAGACCAGACCCTATTGCAATTCTTATTGAAATTATGTCAGAAAAGTTTGTGGATACTAATAATGTTAAAACAACGCCAATAAAAAAACCTATGTAGACAATTTTTTTTGCAACTATTTTACCATAAGCTCTATTAGATAAATCTGTGATTAAAAAAGTAATCGGATAAGTAAAAGCTCCGTAAGTTAATATTTCATTTAAATCTAGGTATTGAACAGGAAATTGAACCAAAAAATTGGATATCACAACTACTAGTCCCATAAGACCAGCTAACTTGTAAAATAAACTCATTTAAACCTTAGATGTAATATTTGCTTTAATTTTCTTTACTTTGTTTGATAGCTTAGATTTTTTAGCAGTTAAAAGATATTTGTCTAATCCACCTTTGAAATCAACTGTCCTTAAAGCTGCGTTAGTAACATTTAATTTAATATTCTTTTTTAATAAATCACTTTTAAAAATTACTTTTTTTAAGTTAGGCAAGAACCTTCGTTTAGTCTTATTCTTAGCATGACTAACGTTGTGGCCTTTTAAAGGTGATATTCCTGTTAATTCACATCTTTTAGACATAATTTTACCTACAGCTATATAATTCTAGTTGATTAACTGGTCAAGCATTAATTCCAATGGCATCGCTTACTTTTTTAATGTTTTCTTTTTTTAAAATTGAAATTAACTCTTTTTTTATATTTTTTACAATTCCTGGACCTTTGTAGACCATGCCAGTGTAAAGTTGAACAGCATCAGCGCCTGCGGTAATTTTTTCAAATGCGCTTTTTCCGGAGTCAACCCCTCCAACACCAATTATTTGAATATCGCCTTTTATTTCTTTGTAAAATTTTTTAATCAATTGTGTTGAAATATCTTTAAGGGGAAGACCAGATAATCCTCCTGCTTCTGATTTTTTTACATCAATTAAATTATCTCGATTTCTATCCGTTGTGTTTGAAATAATAATACCTTCAATATTATATTTTTTTATTAATTCTATAATCGAACTTATGTCATCATTATTTATATCTGGTGAAAGTTTTAATACAAAAGGTTGTTTTAAATTTTTCTCTTTCTTAATCTTATTTAGTCCTTTTAAAAGCTTTTCCATTTCGGTTTTTTCATGGAAATCTCTAAGGCCTTCAGTGTTAGGTGATGAAATATTAATTGTAATGTAATTTGAGTGTGAAGCAAGTTTTTCAAAACAATAATAATAATCTTCTACTTTATTTTTTGTTTCTTTGTTCGGCCCGATATTAATACCTAAAAAACCCTCAGGAAAATTATTTGAAATTCTTTTTGATACTATATCCACTCCATGATTATTAAAACCAAGTCTATTAATTAGTGCGTAATCTTTTTCTAATCTAAATATTCTTGGTTTAGGATTACCTAGCTGTCTCTTTGGAGTAACAGTTCCAACTTCAATAAAACCATAGCCAAATTTAAATAAAGAATTATACACTTCAGCGCTTTTATCAAAACCAGCAGCCAGACCAATTGGATTCGGAAGTTTATTGCCTAATAAATTTGTTTCAAGAATTTCTTCTTCCTCAATGCCAAAAAAGCTTTTAGGAAGAAAATTAATTTTAAGGGAATTTATGGCCAAATCGTGTGCAACTTCCGGATCTAGTGAGAATATATAGGGTCTGATTTTAGAAAACATTATTTTATTTTTTCTTTTATTAATTCAATTGTTTCTTTAAGTCCAAAAAATTTTACAAAAAATCCAATTCTAGGTCCATTTTCCACACCGAATACGACTTCATAAATCAATTTAAACCAGTCTCTAAGATTTTTTTCATAACCATTTTCTTTTCCAACAGAATAAACAAATGTTTGAATTTCTTCGGGTTCTAAAGAATCGTCAATTTCATTAAGTTGTTTAACTAAATTAAGTAAAGCTTTTTTTTCTAACTGGTTAGGATTTTTAAATCTTTTATTTGGTTCAATTTTATCTTTAAAGTAATTTATTGCATATTGTGTAAGTTGATCAAGAATAGGATGATCTGAAGGTTTAATTTTTTTATGAAACCTATTTATAAATTTCCAAACAACTTTTTTGTTATTTGCATTACTTGATCCAACTAAATTTAACAACATAGAAAATGGCATTACTATTTTTTCTTGTGGTGGTTTGCCATTGTGGACATGCCAGACAGGGTTTGAAATTCTATCCCTTTGATTTTGGCTCGGAAATTTTTCAATCAAAGACAGATATTCATCAACTGTTTTTGGAACAACTTCAGAATAAAGTTTTTTCGCTCTTTTTGGATTTGGATACATATATAAAGAGAGACTTTCTGGTGAAGCATATCTAAGCCATTGTTCAATTGAAATACCGTTTCCTTTTGATTTTGAGATCTTTTCTCCTTTTTCATCCAAAAATAATTCGTAGGCAAAACCGTTGGGAGGGGTTTTTCCGAGTTCTCTACAAATTTTGTTAGATAATATAGCACTCTCAGTTAAATCTTTGCCATACATTTCAAAGTCTACATCAAAAGTAAACCATCGCATAGCCCAGTCCACCTTCCATTGAAGTTTACAATTTCCATCTAAAATACTTGTTTCTAGTTTTTCATTACTATTTTTAAATATAATCTTTCCTGTTTTTTTGCTTAACTCTAGCAAAGGTATTTCAAGAACTTTTCCTGTTTTTGGGCAAATCGGTAAAAATGGACAATAAGTTTTTTTTCTTTCATCACGCAATGTAGGCAAGACTATATTCATGATTTCATCATACTTTTCTAAAACTCTCATTAAAGAGTTATTAAAAGTTCCATCTTTGTAATTTTTAGTAGAACTTTTAAAATTAAACTTAAAATTAAACTTATTTAAAAACTCTTTAAGCATTTCATTATTGTGTTCTCCAAAACTACTAAATTTTTTAAAAGGGTCTGGTATGGATGTTAGTGGTTTTCCTAAATTTTCTTTTAAAATTTGATCATTGGGAATGTTATCTGGTACTTTTCTTAGCCCATCCATATCGTCTGAAAATGTGATTAATTCGTAATTAATTTTTTGAATATGGTTTAGTGCGTTAATCATCATTGATGTTCTTGCAACTTCTCCAAAGGTCCCGATGTGAGGCAATCCGCTCGGTCCGTAACCTGTTTGAAAGATTATCTTTTTTTTATTTTTAATTATTTCCTTCCTATCCTTTAAAAGTTTTCTTATTTCTACAAAAGGCCATGAAGAAGTTGTTTGGATTATCTCGTTATCAAGCATTACTTACGTTTATTAAATTTTATGTATAAAATACAGGTATAATTATAAGATATTAAGTTGAATTTTATAACTATTTAAATAATCTTAAATTTATGGCTACAAACAAAACTGTTTTTTTCATGATTGGGGTATTGCTTGTTGTGTTGGGCTTTTCAATGTTGGTTCCTTACCTTGTGCAGATAATTTATAAAGAAAATAGCCACAGTTTTGTTGCCTCATCTTTCGTCACGATTTTTATTGGAATATTATTTATTTTATCAAATTTAGACAAAGAGTTTAGGTTGAACCTAAAACAAACTTTTCTTTTTTCAACCCTCGCTTGGACCATGGTTGCAGTTTTTGGCAGTTTGCCATTTGTTTTATCACCAAAAGAATTCACATTTAGCGAAGCATTTTTTGAAAGTATGTCAGGGATTACTACGACAGGAGCAACGATAATTACTGACTTGGATGGAAGCCCGAAAAGCATATTAATGTGGAGAGCTATGATGCAATGGTTAGGAGGAATTGGAATTATAGTTATGGCAATAACTATTTTACCATTATTAAAAGTAGGTGGAATGCAATTGTTTAAAATGGAAGGACCAGATAGTACTGAGAAAATTTTGCCAAGAACTATTGAAGTTGCAACTATAATTATTTCGACATATTTAATATTAACTTTTTCTTGTGGGTTATTTTATTGGATTTTTGGTATGTCTACTTTTGATAGTATTTCACATGCTATGACTACAATAGCTACGGGTGGATTTTCAACGCACAACGACTCAATAGGTTTTTTTAAGAATTCTAATATAGAAATAGTTGCTAGTATTTTTATTATTCTTGGAAGTATACCTTTTATTTCTTATCTTAAATTTTCTCAAGGAAATAGAAAAATTTTTTTTGAAGATGTTCAAATTAGAGGATTGGTTTATCTAGTTTTGATTTCTATATTGATAATGTTTTTTTATTTAATATTTATCAATTATGAGAGTAATATTTTAGATAAAATTCGAATATCATCATTTAATGTAATTTCAATTTTATCAGGTACTGGATATGTTACAGATGATTTTGGATTGTGGGGAAAATTTTCACTTATTTTTTTCTTATTTTTAATGTTTGTAGGTGGTTGTGCCGGATCCACAGCTTGTGGAATTAAAATTTTTAGGTTGCAAATGCTTTTTATATTTCTAAAAAATCAAATTAAGAAGTTAATTTCACCAAACAGTGTTATTATCTCTAAATACAATAATCAAAAAATTTCAGATGAATTTATAAACTCTGTAATAGTTTTTATTTTCTCTTTTTTATTTATTTTTTTTATAATTGCTATGCTTTTATCTATTTCAGGACTTGATTTTTTAACAGCTATTTCGGGAGCGGCGAGTGCTATTTCCAATGTGGGTCCTGGTTTAGGAGAAATGATTGGTCCTAATGGAAATTATAAGGCTATACCTGATCTATCAAAATGGATATTATCAATTGGAATGTTATTGGGAAGACTAGAATTATTTGCTGTTTTAGTATTATTTTTTCCATCTTTTTGGAGAAATTAAAAAAATGGATTATGGAAATATATAAAAAACAATCATTTGCAGAAAGTTTTTCTGTTTATTTTGACAGAAGAATGGTCAGAATTTTATTGCTTGGAGCAATCAGTGGTTTTCCCTGGGTTTTGATTGGTAGTAGTTTAAGTCTTTGGCTGAAAGAAGATGGTTTAAGTCGTAGTACAATAGGTTGGGCAGGATTAATATTTGCTGTTTATGCTTTTAACTACTTGTGGGCACCAGTAATCGACAGGATTAGAATTCCTTGGCTTACTAATAAAATAGGTCATAGACGTGGTTGGATAGTCTTAATGCAAACAATAATTTTGCTAAGCTTGGTTGGCTGGAGTGTAATAAATCCTACGGCTAATTTAGCATTAGTGATTAGTATTGGATTAATAATAGCAATCGCCTCAGCTACACAAGATATTACTGTAGACGCATTAAGAATTGAACAGATTGGTGAACATGAGGGAAAATCAATGCAAGCGGGTGCGGCTATGGCCGTTGTTGGATGGTGGACTGGTTATAAATTAGGTGGTGTCATAGCTTTAAATGTTGCTGAATTTTTTGAATTGGCAGGATTTGAAAATTATTGGCAGATTACATTTCTAGTTTTAGGAGTAGTAATTATAGCTTGTAATATTGGATTAATGTTTGTTCATGAAGGCCAACCAGTAGATAGAAAGCATTCGCAAGAACAAACAGATAAAATGATTGAAGATAAATTAGGTTCTTCAAATTTTGCTACAAAAACTATCGCATGGGTGACTGGAACAGTTGTAGGTCCAATAATTAGTTTTTTTAAAAAGAATGGCTTTAATATCGCTTTAGCTATATTGGGATTTGTATTTCTTTTCAAAATAGGTGAAGCTTTTTTAGGAAGAATGTCAGTAATTTTTTATAAAGAAATTGGGTTTACTAAATCAGATATAGCACTTTATTCTAAGGGATTAGGATGGATAACAACGGTAATTTTTACTCTTCTTGGTGGATTATTTGCTATTCGTTCAGGAGTAATTAAAGCAATGTTTGTTTCAGGGATCTTAATGGCTTCAACTAATTTGCTATTTTCTGTATTAGCATGGTACGGAAAATCAGAATTACTTTTTGCTATCGCGGTCATTTTTGATGACATGGCTGCAGCTTTTGCAACAGTTGCTTTTGTTGCCTTTATTTCTATGCTCGTTGATAGAACATATACTGCTACACAATATGCATTGCTGGCTTCGATTGGAACAGCTGGACGAACCACTTTAGCAGCTTCATCTGGTGCTTTAGTAGATTGGTTAAATGGAGACTGGGGAGTATTTTTTATTATTACCGCTATTATGGTGATACCATCTCTAATATTTCTTTACATGATTAAAGATAAGCTCAAGTTAAATGACTAAGTATTTAACTAATAACTTTTCAGTTATTAACTTATATAAAAAGCCCTCTAAAAAATCAGAAGTTGTTACACAATTGATTTTCGGAGATAGCTTTACGGTCTCTAAAAAAACAAAAAAATGGCTTAAAATAAAGATTAAAGAAGACGGATATAAAGGTTATGTACTAAATAAAAATTTTATTCAATTTTTAAAACCAACACATAAGATAAATGTTTTAAAAGCAAAAGTTTATAAATTTCCAAATAAAAGTAATAAAATTAATGAAATACCTTTTGGATCAAAAATAAAAGTCTTAGAAAAAAAGCTTAAATTCTTGAAGTTTTCAAACGGTTGGATTAGTAAAAATGATGTTAAACCTTTATCGCACAAAGAAAAAGATCCTTTTAGAAGAGTGAGTATTTACAAAAATATAAAATACAAGTGGGGAGGGAAATCATTTAAGGGAATAGATTGTTCTGGATTGATACAAATTTTTTTAAACTTTAATAATAAGTTCTGTCCACGTGATGCAAAAGATCAAATTAGATATTTTAAAAAAGATGTAAAATTAAAGAATATTAGGAAAAATGATATTATTTTTTGGAAAGGTCATGTTGCCTTAGCTCTTTCAAAGAAAAAACTTATTCATGCTTATGGTCCAATGAAAAAAACTGTAATTATGGATATTAACCAAACAATTGAAAAAATAGAACGAACAGCTAAATTGAAGGTAATTGGAATTAAAAGGTTATAAATGGCAAAGGCAGCTTCAGTCTCCCTCCACTGCCCTTAATGCCAGTTTAAATGATTCGATATTTTTGTTTAAGACTCTTAATGGTTGTATGTGAATAACATTTTAGCTAAAAACTTTGTGAATATTTCAAATTAGCTTGTATTCCACTAGTATCTTGAGTTGTTTGAAGGCCATCAAGAGCCATTGAAAATTTACTATTTTTTGAAAAATTGTAATTATAATTTAAACCAGCAGATAAACTAAATTCGGTCTTTAAATCGTTGTGCTGAGTATAAGACCCCTTTGTTCCATTTACATGAAAGATTTGTACATTATCATTTAATATTGTTCTGGCATCAGCTATCCAAGAAAAATATAAATTCTTTT
>TARA_B100000963_G_scaffold355349_1_pt1 | contig 15054 bp, 16 predicted proteins | sample TARA_B100000963 | Tara Oceans TARA_B100000963 (sample SAMEA2622097) | marine metagenome | biome: marine biome (ENVO:00000447); feature: surface water layer (ENVO:00002042); material: "saline water (ENVO:00002010), including plankton (ENVO:xxxxxxxx)" | depth 5 m | reverse complement strand
GGTTGAGTTTTTCAAGATTTTTTTGCTCTTCAAGTATTAATAAAATTTCTTTAGAAATTTTATCTGACCTTGTGTTTTTTTGCTGCAACACTTTTTTTAATGAGTCTTGCTTTAATATTAAATTATCTATCATGAGTTCTTTGGCGGTTTTGGATTGACTCAGCTTATCTAACTCTAGATTTTTTTTGTATTTAAGTTTGATTTGATGAGCTCTTTTTTGAATAACCTTTTCTTTTTTGTTTAATATTTCTTTTTTTTTTTCTTTAATTTCATCAAACAACCTTCTTTTACTGCGCTCAACCGACCTCATATGATAAATTCTTCTTGAAAGTTGATTAAAACTTTGGGAGGACAAGAAGAACTTGATTGGGCTTTGTTTCAAGCTAAAAATATGCGATGACTTCAATAGCCTTGTGTAACTCTGCTTTAAAAAGTCAAGGTCGTTTGTGTTTTGTATAAGCTCTGACTCTATATTTTCCTTTTCTGTAGCCAGTACATTTATTTCCTTATCGAATATTTTTAAAATATTTTTTTGAACATTAATTTCGTTGTTTAATAGTGATAAATCTTCTAATGTTACAGACTTGGATACTTCCGTCTTTTTTAGTAGAAAATTAATTTCACTAGACTCCTTTAATAATTGCTCTTTCTCCTCCACAAGTTCACGATATGATTGAGCCGAAACTAATGAAAGCTTTGAAACTAAAATAAAAACTATAATTTTTATTTTCATTTTTTTACAAGTTTAATGCTCTTATACTCAATGTTTAAATTTAGCGTGTCTCTGTTAAATGAATTGAAAGGGGGAATATTGTTAATATTATCAAACTTTGGTATTATCGATAACTTTGTTGGGAGACTCAGCCTATTTGAATTTTTATATAGATGAGAAAAGTCGCTACTGGAATTTATTAATATTTCAAATAATTTTAAATCAAGCATTTTTGTTTTCGATAAGGACTTTTTAGAACTTAAATAATAATAAATCTTTTGAGGCTTTATTTTGAGTCCGTAATCCTTTGCAGAAAGATAATATTTATTATTCAACATCTTTTCCTTAAAAAATACTGTGTCATTTTTATATTCTATTTCTAGTATTTTTAATCCAAAGCTAGTAGAAAATGTAATATTTAAATTGTCTTTTTTTATGACCGACCTTGTCTTTAACTTTGAGAAAGGTTTATTTTTGTTTTCAAGTTCAATGTTTGCCCTCAAATGTAACGAGTTGTTTTTGTTTTTTAAAAAAAAATTACACGAAGAAAAAATTAATAAAAAGCAAATAAGGACCCTACTCATTTTCTATAATCTTTTTTCTAATCTCATTTTTTTCAGGGTCTATACTCAGTGCCCTTTGCCATTCTAAAATAGCCCCGGTCTTATCGCCCAGCCTATTAAGTATGTCTCCATAGTGATCAAAAATAGTAGAACTATTAGCATCAAGTTTAATTGCTTTTTCAATTTGAACCTTTGCTAAATCAAACAAGTTTAATTTATATAAAACCCATGCATATGTATCTAAAAAAGATGGGTTTGGGTTTTTAGTAGTTAATTCATTACATAATCTCGTCATCTCAAGAGCTAGCTCAAGCTTTTCATCTCTAAGTGACAGATAGTAACTGTAATTGTTTAGCACGTAAATATTTTCATTATTATAGCTTAATGACAAATCATAATATTCATCAGATTTGGTGTGGTTTTGAATTTTATGGTATATGTCGCCATAAATTGAGTAATACTCTGATGCGAATAGATTATTATCAATAATAAAATCCAGTCCACTGTTTAACACATTAATTGCAAGCTGGAACTCTTCAAGGTTTAGATGTGCAAGTGCTTTTAGGTAATAAAATCTAGCGGTAAAAGGATACGTTTCAATAGCTAACGTGGTCACACTTATAACATCACTGTAGCTTCCTTGGTTAAAGTGAACTTCAATCATTTTATTATACACATATTCATCTTTGACATATGATGATCCCATTGACTTCTTGTAACTTTGTATGGCCATTTTATAATCTTTGTCCTTACTGTACAGGTCGCCCATAATTAAATTTAATAGTGGGTCATCTTTAGAAAAAGAAAGGCATTTTTCAACAATAACCTTAAATGAATCCATTTCTAAGTGTTTATTACTTTTTAGCAGTTCATAAAACAATTCCTTTTTTGAGCTTAATGATATAAGTCTGTTTTCAACAATTTTTAATAAGTAATTTTGTTTTTCACTAATATCGTTTTTATTTGAGTAAATTTTGTATAAAGCAACAAGGGCTCGTGAATTGTCGGGGTTTATACTTAAAAGGTCCAAATATATTGAAATTGCATTATCATACTGACTAAAATATAGATATACACTTGTTAAAACCTCGTAAGATTCCTCAAAATTTGGAAATTTTTCAATTAATTGCAATGCTTTTTGTTCAGACAATTTAAAGTTATCTTGTAAGATATATATATCAACTTCTCTTTTTATTAACTCTATTATATCGCCAAATATTTTTTTTGTGTTTTTTATATATTTTAAAGCTTTTTTATATTCTTTCAAATCAGTAAGAATCTTAATCTTTGCAAAAATATAGTTGAGGTTTTCCGGATCAAGAATTAGAAGCTTTTCATACACATCGAGCTGATTAGACACACTTAAATTTATACTATATATGTCCAGCAGTAAAAAATAATACCACTTGTTTGTGGGGTCTAAAGAAATAGCATTTTTAATGTAGTCCTCAGAGCTTTCCCAGTCATTTAAAAAAAAGTAAATTTTTGCAACCTCGTTGTATGCAGATGGCTCATCTGGATTTATTTTAATACATTTCTCATAAAACTCTAGAGCATTATCATAGTCCTCTAAAACCTTGTTTCTTTCAGCCTCGAAATACAAATTCATGTATTCTTTTTCATTTTTATCTATTGAATTAAAAGGAGTTTCTTGTGAAAAACAATAAGCTGTAAGCAAAATTGAGATTGTGAAAATTATATTTTTCATTTTTATTACTTAAAAGTTGAATAGTCCCCGATGTTAACCTCTCTTGGGTTTGGCTTATACACTACATTTTTCCCAATTAATGAGTTACTTAGTTTAGCATCAGTAATAACAGAACCTGACTGAATTATAGAATTATCAATGACTGACGACACTATCTTTGTTGAGCCACCAACACTTACAAACGGTCCAATAGTTGAGTTTTCAATTAATACGTCGGGCCCGATATAACAGGGTTGTTTAATAATTGTATTTTTAAATTCTTTGTGACTTATACTATTATCAACTACTAGTTTTTTATGAGAATTAATTAGGTTTTGGACCGTTCCAAAATCCAACCAGTTATTTATTTTATGAGTTGTGAACCTTATATTTTTTGACCGCAGATTTTCAAGGGCAGTAGTAAGTTGGTATTCTCCCTTGCATAGTATATTGTTTTTTAAAATAATTTCAATTTCATGACTTAAAATCTGCCCTTCTTTAAAATAATAAACACCAACTAAAGCTAAGTTTGAAATTGGCTTATTCGGCTTTTCTATAAACTTTTTAATACTGCCGTCTGTGTGAGTGACGACAACACCATAAGAACTAGGATCGGTAACCTCACTTACAAAAAGACAGCCATCGGATTTGATGTCAAAAATTCTAGGTGATTCAAAAACAGTATCTGCAAATGCAATTAATGTTGGCCCCTTTAACATTTTCCTTGCAGAATAGATTGCGTGAGCTGTTCCTCTTGGCTCTCCCTGATAAAATATTTCAAATGAAATTCCATTTTGTCTTGAAATATTAGATATTATATCTTCAATAACATCATCTTTTCTTTCAATTATAAAACCCAACTTCTTTATATCTAGTTTTTTAAACGAGGAAAATAAATCAACAATTCTTTGAATGATTGTTTTTCCACCAAACTCGATTAAAGGTTTAGGGGTCACTAGTGTTTGTGGGCGCAATCGGGTACCCCTGCCGGCCATTGGAATAATAATGTTCATAATTTAATTTCTACCTGTGCTACCAAATCCCCCCGACCCCCTGTCTGTGGGTTTTATTGAATTAACCTCGAACCACTCAATTGTCTCAAATTTTGTTAAAACAATTTGAGCAATTCTATCTCCGTCTTTAATTACAAAATCCTCGTTAGAATAGTTAATTAATATTACAGCGATTTCACCTCGATAGTCTGAATCAATTGTTCCGGGCGAATTAAGGACCGAAATACCATTTTTTAAAGCAAGTCCGCTCCTTGGTCGCACCTGAATCTCATAATTTTCTGGAAGTTCCAAAAATAATCCTGTTGAAACAGCTTTGCGTTGATTTGGAGCTAAAATAATAGGCTCGGTTAAATTTGCTCTAATATCCATTCCTGATGAACCACTTGTCTTATATGTGGGAACAGTGTGTTTGGATCTATTAATAAGAGGGATCCTCATTAAGTTTATTTTTATTTTGTTTGAATATTTTTTTAATCTCTTTGTACATAAAGATAGTATATAATAAAATAAATATTGTATTGTCTATCTGAATATTATTATATATCTCGTATTTTGAAACACTGCTTAAAAACAATATTAATATAGCGATAATGATATAGGATGAAGATTTATATACGTTATAATTTATAAAGTAATTCCGCCTTCCTAATACAAAAGAAATTGCCATCATTGATAAATAACATAGCATGGTTGACCACGCAGCCCCCATATATCCAATTTTTGGAATTAATAAAATATTAAAAACAATAGTTATCGAAGCACCTATTGTAGAAATAATTGCAGCATAATATGTCTTATCAATTACTTTATACCAGACTGACAGATTATAGTAAATACCCAAAAAAATGTTGGCCAAAAGAACTATAGGAATAATTTTTACACCCTCATGATACAGCGGATTGGGAATAATTAATTTTACTATTTCTAAATTCAAAACAATAAGTAAAAAAATAAAACCCGAAACAAGGGCAAATAACTGGAGCATTAATGAGTATATTTTTTTTGAATTTGGCTGATTAAATTTATTAAAGAAAAAGGGCTCAGCAGCATACCTATACGCTTGAACAAAAAGCGTCATAAAAATAGTAAGCTTATAACACGCAGAATATATCCCAAGTTCACGCATTGAAACGCTCTTCGGCAATAGATACTTAAGTAAAATTTTGTCTGCAGACTCGTTAATTACGAATGCGATTCCTGCAACTAGAATGGGTGCAGCATATTTTAACATTTTTCTAAATATACTATAATCAAATGATGATAAATTTTTATTAATTGTTCTTATTAAGAAAATAATTGTAACGAAACTAGCAATGAGGTTTGATAAAAACACATACTCAACAGAAATAGAATACTCCCCTAGGAGGTGCGAAAATTGTAAATAACTAGACTTAATAAAAGACGGAATAACAATAAAAAAAAGGACATTACAAATAATATTAATAATGATATTTATGGTCTTAATAAATGCAAAGGATTTTGCTTTGTTTTGTTGTCTTAAAAGTGCAAATGGGATGATTGTAATTAAGTCGAAAGCTATAATAAATGCAAAATATAATACATATTCTGGGTTATTGTTATATCCAATGTTATTTGAAATAGACTGATAAAAAACAGAGCCTATAATCAAAAGTGTGACTGCATTAAAAAAAACAAATGCGAATGCTGTAGAAAATATTGTTGAACTATCCTGCTTTTTATATTTATTAATGTATCTAAACATAGATGTTTCCATTCCAAAAGAACCCAGAATCATTAACATTGCAGCATAGGCATACATTTCTGTAACAATTGCATATTCAGATGGTAAAAAAATGCTTGTATAAAGCGGCACTAATAAAAAATTTAACACTCTGGCTAATACACTACTAAAGCCATAAATAAGTGTTTGACTATATAGTTGTTTAAGTTCAAGCATTAAGTAAAGTTCGGTTTTCTCTTCTCCAAAAAGGCCCTAATTCCTTCGTTAAAATTCTTTGTATCAAACAATTTAGAAAATTCCTCACTTTCTATTTCCTCCCCATTTTTTAAATACGAAGAATTAACGGATTTTATTGCAGCGGCTGCTGACTCTGGAGAAATGTTAGCACACAAACTAGCTAAACTTAGTGCTTCACTCAAAAGCTTATCTTTTTTCACACAGCAATTAATAATACCAAAATTAAGGGCCTTATCAGCAGATATTAATTTTGATGTTAAAATCATCTCAAGCGCAACATTGGGTCCAACGATTTTAGTTAACTTCTGAGTTCCACTGTAGCCCGGGATTAGGCCCAGCGAACATTCGGGTAGACCTAACTTTGATGAATCCGTTGCAACCCTTAAGTGACAGGCTAAAGCGAGTTCTAGCCCCCCGCCTAAAGCATAGCCACTAATAACAGCAATTATTGGTTTAGAAAAGTTTGTTATTTTATTAAATAATTTTTCTTTGCCAAATTTACTCAAATTAAATGCATCGGCACTTTTAAAGTCCTTGAACTCTTTTATGTCTGCCCCCGCGACAAAAGCTCTTTCACCAGAACCAGAAATAAGAATACATTTAATTTTTCTTTCATTATTTATAATGTCTAATACTTCCGATATTCCACAGATTACAGACTTATTAAGCGCATTTAATTGAGATGGTCTATTAATTAAAATAATTGCTATTCCCGTGTACCTATCTAGTTGAAAAAGTACACTCTCGTTTTCATGCAGCTTATCAAAGTCGCCAGGAAAAATTGTTTCAATTTTCATAGTTGTTAAATTTATTAATTTTTAATTGGTAGCATAATGTTGAATGTTGTGCCGTTTTTAGAGGTAATATAAGAAATCTTTCCCTTTGAATCATCTACTATTTTCTTAACCATTGCTAAGCCGAGTCCTGTTCCACTATTTTTTGTTGTAAATGTTGGTTCAAAAATTTTATTTTGTATATCTGGTGGAATACCTATACCGTTATCTGACACACTAATAATGTGATATTTTTTTTGACTTTTTAAATTAACTTCAACTATTATCGGTTCAATGGCTTTTGCAGATTGAAGTGAGTTGTTTATTAAATTATTTAATACTCTTGTTAAGTGTGTTTTATCAATCATGATGCTCATAGAATTTAGCTTCTTGTCATATTTTAATTTGACGTTATTTTTTTTAAACAGATTTACTATTCTCTCAACCTCACTAACAAGACAAATTTTCTCTAAGCTTTGTTTATTTAAGCTTGCAAAGTCTGAAAAGGCATTAGCAACTCTAGTTAGGGTATCTATTTGTTGAATCATTGTTTTAGAAAAACTAAACAGCTTTTCCTCCCAATCATCTGAATATAATTTACGCCCCTTCCCATCTTTAAAGGATTTTTCAAGATACTGAACATTCAACCTCATGGGTGTTAGTGGATTTTTTATTTCATGAGCTATTTGTTTTGCCATCTTCTTCCAGGCGCCCTCTTTTTCACTCCGAATGAGCTGTTTTGTTGTAATATCTAACTGTTTTATTAGGCTATTGTAGGCTTGCACTAATTGTCCAATTTCATCATCAACCGGCCAACTTAGTGGTTTTAAATTTGTTGTATTATGTGCCCCCTTCAAATATTTTGTAATTGACCTAAGTCTGGTTGTTATTTGATTAAGCAAGAATACGGTGGAAAATATACCTAAAAGCAACAATAAAAAGTATATCCTAATTAATTTTTTGATCTGTTGATTTGTTTTATTTAATATATCATCCTTTGTGCTTTTATCATAAACTACATGTAGTATACAGTATGGTGTATTTGATAGTGCGGGTTGGTCGTCTGTGATAAACGGTGATTTTGGTTTAAATATAATTCTATATGTTCCAAAATATACGCCCTTTTCATATTCAATTCTTTTGTTGGTCTGGCTATCTATAGAGTTTATTATATCTTGTCCGATTTTTGATGTTATTATTGTGTCATTTTGAAGTAAGCTGTCTGATGCCAGTAAAAAGTTACCCTCAAGGTCATAAACATTTAATCGGATTTTGTGAATTAAACTAATTTCTTTAAGTTTTTGAGAAAAGGCCAAATCAATTGGAAGGTTAAAATCAATGAGAGCTTCAACAGACTTTGTGACAGCTCTATCTTTTCGGGCTAAGCGTTCGTAGTTATAATTTATAGTGTCCTTCTTAATTTGACTAATATTTACCCAAGCAAAAATGCAAAGTGATGAGCTTATTAATAAAATTGTAGAGAATAAAATTTGTTGTGTAAGGGTTGTTTTTCTAAAAAACATAAATATATAATTATTACAGTAAGTATAGCTCTTTGAAAATTAAGATCCCTTCAGAGCCTCTGCACCAGCAACTATTTCTAAAATTTCATTAGTAATAGCAGCCTGCCTTTGTCTATTGTATGATAGGGTGAGATTTTGCTTTAATTCATTTGCATTATCTGTGGCTTTGTGCATAGCTGTCATCCTAGCGCCATGTTCTGCAGCAACTGAATTTAAGATAGATTCAAATAGTTTGGTGTGTATTTGATCGGGGACCAATTTATTTATAATTATTTTTTTATCAGGCTCAAATATGTAGTCCTTGGCCCTTATATTATTTGGTTCAAAATAAATAGGTAAAATTTGGTTATTAATGACTGATTGTGTAGCTGCATTTTTGAATAAATTACACACAATTGACACACTAGACCATTTTCCTAATTTGAAGCCCTCAATAATATAATTGGAAATTTTTTTTGATTGATTGTAGTTCGGAGAATCGATTATATCAGAGTTCTGACCTATAATCTTATATCCCGCTCTTTTAAATAGTTCTATTGATTTTTTTCCAATTGCATAGACCTCTATTTTATCTTGATTTTTAGAACTTTGAACCTCTTTGAAAACGTTTGCGTTAAAGGCCCCACAAAGCCCCCTGTTAGATGAGATTGGAACAATTAAGCGGGCCTCATCCTCTGAAAAGTTTTTAGTTAAATCAATATCAGACGACGAAACACTTGGTATGAGGTTTTGTATTGTATCGTTTAGTGCAGTAGAATATGGCTTAATATTCTGCATTCTGTCCTGTGCTTTTTTTAATTTAGCTGCTGACACCATTTTCATAGCACTGGTAATTTTCATCGTAGACGAAACAGAAACTATCCTAGATCTTATTTCTTTTAAATTTGGCATTAGCTGAAACTTTTCACAACTCTTTTAGCAATATTTTTAATATCACTTTTGACCTCTTCTGTGAGATTGCCTAGTATTAACTCTTCCATTGATTTAGAATGATTCTTTTTCATTAGATTAATAATCTCTTCTTCACAATCTTTTATTTTTGAAACCTCAACGTTATTTAAGAGCCCGTTAACACCACAGAAAATTATTACAACTTGCTCTTCGACCCTCATAGGCTTATTTAGGCCTTGTTTTAGAATCTCGACGTTTCTCTTGCCCTTTTCAAGCACAGCTGTTGTAGCGGCATCAAGATCTGAGCCAAATTTTGCAAAGGCTTCTAACTCTCTATACTGTGCTTGGTCAAGCTTAAGAGTACCGGAAACTTTTTTCATTGCTTTTATCTGTGCGCTCCCGCCAACTCTAGACACAGAGATTCCGACGTTAATTGCTGGGCGAACACCCGAATTAAACAAATCCGCTTCTAAAAATATTTGTCCATCAGTAATTGAAATTACATTTGTTGGAATGTAGGCTGATACATCGCCGGCCTGAGTTTCAATAATGGGCAGTGCTGTTAAAGACCCGCCCCCTTTGACAATTGGTTTTAATGAATCGGGCAAATCATTCATAGATTTTGCTATTTCATCTGACGAGTTAATCTTTGCAGCTCTTTCAAGCAGCCTTGAGTGCAAATAAAAGACATCACCCGGATAAGCCTCTCTTCCTGGTGGTCTCCTTAATAAAAGCGAAACCTCTCTGTAAGAAACAGCTTGTTTAGATAGGTCATCATAAACTATTAGGGCATGTCGGCCTGTATCTCTAAAAAATTCACCAATAGCAGCGCCTGTAAATGGTGAGTAAAATTGCATCGGAGCTGGGTCGGATGCTGAGGCAGACACTATTACCGTGTAAGCTAGTGCCCCATTGTCACTCAACATTTTAGAGATGTTAGCGACAGTTGAACCCTTTTGAGAGGTTGCTACATAAACACAATAAACCGGCTCGCCTTTGTCATAGAACTCTTTTTGATTAATTATAGTATCAATAGCCACAGAGGTTTTACCTGTTTGTCTGTCTCCAATTATTAATTCTCTTTGGCCTCTTCCAATTGGAATCATCGAATCTATTGCTTTGATACCTGTTTGTAAAGGCTCATTAACCGGCTGTCTGTAGAGTACTCCTGGTGCTTTTCTCTCAAGCGGCATTTCATATGTTTGACCTGTTATTGGTCCTTTTCCATCAATCGGTTGGCCAAGCGCATTAACAACCCTGCCAAGCATCCCTTCACCTACATTAATTGAGGCAATTTTTTTAGTTCTCTTAACAATATCTCCCTCTTTTATGTCACTGGATGAACCAAGCAAGACAGCGCCGACATTATCTTCTTCGAGATTTAAAACTATAGCCTGTTGGCTTTCGTTATCATTAAACTCAATGATTTCGCCTGACTCAACATTAGAGAGGCCATAGAGTCGGGCAATCCCGTCACCTACAGCAAGCACTGTTCCTGTCTCGTCAAGACTATTGTTATTATTTAAATTTTCCAGTTCTTTTTTTAGAATTTTTGATACCTCTGATGGCTTAATTTCTGTCATTTTTATTTAGTTTAAATTTTAAATGCTCTTTTGACACTATTTATCTGATTTCTAATGCTTAAGTCGTATTGCAGGTCCCCCACCTTGACAATAATTCCACCAACAATATTTTTATCAATTGTTTGTGTTATTTCAATCTTGCCTAGTGAAGCAAACTTTTCTTTAATCATATTAAGTACGTTGTTTTCCAACGGGGTGGCCGAAACCACTTCAGCAACAATAATGGATTTGAGCTTATTGTATAATATAATGTAAGTTTTGGTGATTGAGAAAAGATGTGTTTCTCTGCCTTTAGTTATAAGTAATTTAAAAAAATCTAAAAACTTTATAGACACCCGGCTTTTAAATACTTCCATAAATATTTTTAGCTTTTTTTCCTTGCTAAGTGTCGGGTTCATTACTAAGTCACCAAACTCTTTATTTTTCTCATGTTTTAAAATTAGTTGACAATCGCTCAAAAAATCCTTAAGAAGATTTTGGTCTTTTGCTAACTGAATAAGTCCTCTAGCGTACCTGTAAGAAACCTTGTTATTCAAAATTAAATGTTTAAATTTTTTACACTATCCTCAATTAACTGATCATATTTACTTTTAGACTCAAGTTCTTTTTTGATAATTTTTTCAGCAATTTCAACAGAAATTTTAGCAATAGATTTCTTTAACTCATCAACTGCAAGTCTTTTTTGTTGTTGAATTTCTTCTTTGGCAGCTGTAAGTTCTGAATTTACCTGATTTTTTATCATTTCCCTTTGTGTCTTTTTATACTCAGCAATCTCGTCTTTTGCGTCTTTAAGCATTAGTTCTCTACTTCTTCTTCCCTCTAATATCATTTTTTCAACATCCTCATTGGCAGATTCACTGAGCTTTCTAGCCTCATCTGCCTTGTCTAAAGCGGACTGAATACTGTCTTCACGATCTTTTAGGGCTGTCAAAATTGGCTTCCATGCAAATTTTTTGAGCAATACTAACACAACAGAAAATGCTAGTAACATCCAAAACAATAGACCTATGCCTGGTGTAACAAGTTCCATATTAATTACTTAAAAATTTTATACTACTTCATAAACATCACAAGTAACCCAACAACCATAGCAAAAAAAGCCGCCCCCTCAACTAAAGCCGCCATTAATATCATGCTAGCTCTTAAGTCATTGATCGCCTCTGGTTGTCTTGCCATGGCTTGAAGCGCACCTTCACCTATTTTGCCGATACCTAAGCCGGCACCAAGTGCGGCAACACCAGCTCCAAGAGCTGCCACGCCGTACCCAATTCCAAGCGTTGCACCGTATTCAGTTGCTGCTTCTAATAAAATTGATAATATCATGTTTTAAAATTTTAATTGTTAATAATTTATTAATGTTCTTCTTCAACGGCCGACCCAAAATAAATCGCCGCCAGAAGAGTAAAAACATATGCCTGCAAAAATGCTACTAATAGTTCTAAAAAGGTCATAAAAATAACAAATGAAACAGACAATATTGATGCCCCGTATCCGGCAACTGGACTAATTTCTCCAAATATAAAAATCAAACTAAAAAAGGACAAAATAATAATATGTCCTGCTGTTATGTTCGCAAAAAGCCTAATCATCAAAACAAATGGCTTCAAAAGCATTCCAATAATTTCAACTGGTGTTAATATTAATAATACTGGTTTAGGCACTCCTGGCATAGCAAAAATATGCTGCCAATATGTTTTTTTTGCACTTAGCGTTGTGATAATAAAAACTATTGACGCAAGAATCATGGGGACCGCTATGTTTCCGGTAAGATTTGCTCCGCCCGGGAAAATAGGAATGAGGCCAAGAAGATTGTTTAGCCAAATAAAAAAGAACACGGTAAGTAAAAAGGGCATATATCTCATATAATATTTTTTTCCAATTGCTGGTTTTGCTATATCGTCTCTTACAAACAGGATCATTGTTTCCAAGAAGCCCGAAAATCCTTTTTTTACGACGCTTGGCTCTTTTTTATATAGAGTCGCTGTTTTTAAAAAAACAACAAGCAAAATTATTATACTAAAAAATAGCGAAAAAACATTTTTAGTTATTGATAAGTCCCAAACCTTTTGGGTTTCGGTATTATTTATTTTATTGTTTTCATCAACTACAATAATTTTTTCATGATCCAACATATATCCCATAAATGAATCATTGCCATGATTAAACTTACTAGACATAAATACGCTCAAGCCACGGCCCTCGTGATACAAAATTATTGGTAATGGAATTGAAACTGGCTTACCCTTCCAATCAAACACGTGCCATTCATGCGTGTCAGTTATATGGTGCATAATCATATATCCCGGCTTGAATTTTTTTGAGCTTTTATCTGCGCTGTCTCCGCCCGGGGCCACAATATTAGAAGAGTACAAAGGAATTATTATAAAATATAAAATATGAATTAGAAAACGATTCATCTAATATTAATCACCATTTAAAACCAATGTAAAATTAATTAAATTATAAATATATGCGCCTAAAAGTCTCTAGTTTTTATTATTTTTTTTAACATTTCTAATAACTAGTCTATAAAGAGAAAATATTATAACAAAAATTAGAAGAAATATTGTTATTGGTGATTTTTTTAAATCAAAAGCTGAATCTAAAGCCTGACCTAGAATAATAGCTGTAATTAATTGGTAAAAAATACTTGCACCTTGGACATAGTGCTTAAATAACGAGATTTTTTTTTTCACTTTTTTGTAAATCCAGTAATTATATTAAACACCAAGAAAATAAAGTAAATTGAACCAAAAAAAATAACAAACGAAATCATTTCTGAATTATTTAGGTTAGACCTGTTTGATAAATAATAAGCAATTATTAAGAACGCAGAGAGTGCTAGCTTTATGAAGGAAAATAATCCAAAGACAGAAACAAAAACCTGTGGTCTTCTTTCATAATTTGATAAAACCAACTGCTTGACAGCATAGAAAATGAAAAAGAAGACAACAGAAAAATACTTTTCATTACTTAGCTCTGTTTTAAATAATTTTGAGCTGAGTAAGACACAAACAACAATTAAGCATGAAAGTAAAAAATTAGAAATTATTGGGTGTTTTTTAAGCTGATTTTTCACTTTCCTGATTTAGGTTCTTGTCATGATTTTTGTCTAAATTTTTGATTATTGGCCCCATGCTACACTTGCCTGTAAAAATAGCACCCGGCTCAATTGCAAGCTTCCCGGTAACAACCTCTCCAGAAAGTCTTGCAGATGATTTAAGCATCAGTAGCTCTTCAGTGTTAATTGTGGCTTGTAATTTGCCGGCAACTATCGCATTTTGACACCTAATTTGACCCTCAATAAAGCCTGTTTCACCAACAACGAGTCGCCCCTTGGTATTAATTGAGCCGTTTAGTGTGCCGTCAATTCTTATATCACCCGACGAGCTAAGGTCACCTTTAAGCTTGGTTCCTTTTGATATTGTATTAATTTCATCATTTTTTTTTGTAGTATTTAACATAATATATTGTTTTAATTAAACAAATAAAACTCATTGAAGTATTCCACGTAGTTATCCATGTTTTTTTGTCTCAATAAGATAAAAAAATTATTTTCACTTACAACAAGCGGAGCAATAAAGTTATTCTCAAAAATTGTAGCCGCCGATTTGTCAGCTTTAAAAAGTTCAAAATATAACATTGCTTCGGTTTTGTTTTTAAACTCTCCGACTCTTAAAAGTTGTTTTTTTCTATTTAGTAACATGTTTTCTGTCTTTAAGCTGTCCAGTTGAAAGTTTTCCTGATTAAAGAAAGATATTGTTCTTTGCAGGTCGGGTAGATTAATATTTATGTCTGAAAGAACAAGAACAAAAAAATGTTTGTTATCAAATTCATTTTGGTATATGTAATTGAACGCCTCGACGGATTGACCCGACAGAATACTTGCTAAGCTGTCTGCATAATTTGAAATAATTGATTCCGAGAAGTTTTGTTTATATTCTTTAAGTTTTGTTATTAACTCGTCCCTTGATGTGTTTTTTGCTTCACATAATATTGAAAGGAGCTCAAACTTATCTGTGTTGATGTCATCTTTATTTTTATAGTCACTTAAAAGACTACATGCTTTAGACCTGTCGTTAGAAAACAGACTATAAAACTCTAAATAGTTTTTATTGGCCCTCTCCAGTTCTTCGTTTGAGTAAGTCAAACCATTTGAATTTAGCTTGTTTAATCGTCCCGGGAACTCCGAAGACAGGCTCTTTAGGTATTTATCTGACAATATTGTGTCTCCAAGGGTTTTGTAAATGTTGTATAGGTCTTGGTAAATTAACGGCTTGTACTCTGTTTGGGGAAACCTATATAATAAGCTGTCATAAAGCTCTACTGACATTTTATAGTCTTGTAACTCTGATTTAAATATATTTGAC
>TARA_B100000963_G_scaffold192203_1_pt1 | contig 15079 bp, 16 predicted proteins | sample TARA_B100000963 | Tara Oceans TARA_B100000963 (sample SAMEA2622097) | marine metagenome | biome: marine biome (ENVO:00000447); feature: surface water layer (ENVO:00002042); material: "saline water (ENVO:00002010), including plankton (ENVO:xxxxxxxx)" | depth 5 m | reverse complement strand
TAAAATTTCAAAAGAATATAGCTTAATAGATGCAAAAAAAGCTCACGAAGATTTAGAAGCAAGAAAACTTACAGGCCCAGCAATATTAATTCCATAATGAAAAAAAAGATAATATCTCCATGCATAAGTATATGCAGGACTGACCCTATAACAGGATTTTGCTATGGCTGTGCAAGAACTAATGAGGAAAAGAGGCAGTGGAAAGACGAAAATGTTACAGACAATTGGAAAGAAGGAAATCTAAAAACCATTTTAACTAGAATGCAAGGTTGGCAATTAGAAACTTTTAAAGAGTCTTATGATTATAAAAAAAACAAAGGTATATCTTTATTTAAAAAAAAATTATTAGAGAATAATTAATTACAAATCGTTTTTCATCGAGTCCATATCGCTCAGATGATATTTTAAAGCCTGGTTGGACAATCTAATTTCTTGCAAAAATAAAAAAATGGAAACTATCATACAAACGCAGCAAGCCGCAAAATTTAATCTAGCAACTTGTAAATTTCCTACGTAAAGTAATAAAACTGTGGTCATATTAAATAGAAAACCAAAAGCAGCAAAGCCCATTGTATACTTCAAAAGGTTGGTCCTATTATTGAGAACATGTAATTGATTTTCCAGTTGTGGAGGTGCTTTTTTATCAAATATTAATTGATCGTGTAAATTTCTAATAAGACCGCTCAGTGTGTGAAATCTGTTGCTGTACATCGTCATCATTAAAGGTATAGCTGGAAACATTAATGCTGCAACTGTGTAATCTATATCCATATCGAATCAAATTGATTATGAAGTTAGTGTTTGATATTTACAAGTAATATTTCATGTCACATTTAAAAATATTCATAGAATTAACTCGATTAAATAAGCCTATAGGTTTTATGCTCTTATTTTGGCCTTGCTCATGGGGGTTAGCTTTTGCTTATACTGTTACTCTAAACTTTAATTTATTTTTTTATTACTTAATATTATTTTTTTTAGGTTCAGTTTTGATGAGGAGCGCAGGATGTATAGTCAACGACATAGTTGATAAAGATTTTGACAAAAAAGTTGAAAGAACTAAAAATCGTCCAATAGCTTCAGGAAAAATAACAGTTAAACACTCTATAATTTATGTTCTAATTCTTTGTTTGTTAGCATTAATGATATTGCTACAATTTAATTTATTCACAATCATTCTTGGTATGAGCTCAATGGTGCTTGCGTTTTCTTACCCATTTATGAAAAGATTTACTTACTGGCCTCAATTGTTCTTAGGTATAACGTTTAACTGGGGGATTATAATGGCATGGGTTGCGGTTAATAATAATATTACTCAAGAAATTATAGTTCTTTATATATCGGCCATATTTTGGACATTGGGTTATGACACGATTTACGGAGCTCAAGATATGTCAGAAGATGAAATAATCGGACTTAAATCTACTTCCATTAAATTTAAAGAAAATATGCTTTTATTCGTTTCAGTTTGTTATTTGGTTACAATGCTTTCTATATTATTTTTATTTGTTAATTTTTTTGGATTAAACCTATTTACTTTTTTTTTATTAGTATTTTTTTTAAGTCTTATTTATCAGCTACTAAGATTAAAAGAAAATAATTCTAAAAATTATCTCACGCTATTTAAATTTAATAATATATCTGGATTATTATTATTTATAAGTCTTTGCTCAATAAATTTATAACATGAAATTTGACGAACTAAAAATTATTCTTAAGAGACTTTATAAAGAGTATGTGAGAAAACATATCAAAAAAATTTTAATTGCTTTAGTCTTATCCTTGATAGTTGCAGCAAGTACATCAGGTATAGCATGGTTACTTGACCCTGCTGTAAAAAAAATTTTTATTGAACAAAATAAAGTTTTTGCCTGGTCAATTCCAATTTTGATTATTGTTGCTTTTTCAAGCAAAGGGCTATCACTTTATTTTGCCAGAATAAATATCATAAGAGTAGGAGAAGAAGTTGCAGGCGCTCTTCAAAAAAAAGTTGCAAATAATATTTTAACGTCTGATATTCAAACTTTAGATAACAGGCACTCTGGAAAATATATTTCAAATGTAATGTTTGATACTCATCATGTTCAGAATCTTGTAAGCACTGGAGTTCTTAATTTAATGAAAGATACGTTTTCAGTAATTGCTTTGGTATCTTTAATGTTTTACCAAAATTGGAAATTAGCTTTATTTGCTATTTTGATGATGCCTTTAGCTGGTGGGCTTGCTAAATCATTAGGTAAAAGAATTGGAAAAGCTACTTCGAAAGCTGGAGTATCATCAGGTAATTTAGCTTCTTTCTTAACTGAAATATTCAAAGGATCTAAAATGATTAGAATTTATCAAAAAGAAAATGAGGAAAATGAAAAAGCAAATAAAGTAATAGATGATCTTGTAGAAAAAAACATTAAAATAGGAAGTGTAATGATTAGAGCTACTCCAATAATGGAAGCTTTAACCGGATTTATGATAGCAGGTTTTATAATTTTTTCAGGGAAGTTGATAGCCTCTGGAGAATTAGGGGTAAACAATTTTTTTTCTTTTTTAGCTGCTATGATGCTCGCGTATCAACCAATTAGATCTCTTGCTACTATTAATATGGCCGCTTATCAAGGCGCTGCTGCTTTTAAAAGAATAAGCAATATTATTGATAGAGAAATAAAAATTAAAGAATTAATCAATTCACCTAAACTGATTTTAAAAGACTCGAACATAAAATTTAATAAGGTAAACTTCAAATATGACACAACTAACGAAAAAGCGATTAAAGATGTCACATTTAATATTAAGGGCAATTCAATGGCCGCCTTTGTAGGTCATAGTGGAGCAGGAAAAAGTACAATAATAAATTTACTACCAAGATTTTATGATCCCCAGGAAGGATCAATAGAAATAGATAATCAAAATATTAAAGAAGTTTCTCTTAGTTCATTAAGAAAAAATATATCTTTAGTTAGTCAGGATGTAATTCTTTTTGATGAAACTGTAAAAAAAAATATTGCATATGCAAAACCTGGTGCATCTAATGATGAAATTATAAGAGCTTGTAAATTTGCAGCGTCAGATGAATTTATAAACAAACTACCTAATGGTTACGACACAATGATTGGAGAAAATGGAGTAAGGCTTTCAGGAGGACAGAAACAGAGGATCTCAATAGCTAGAGCTATTTTAAAGGAGTCACCTATAATTTTACTAGATGAAGCCACTTCGTCTTTAGACGCAGAGTCTGAGGAAATAGTTCAAAATGCGATTAACAATCTAACTAAAAATAAAACTACTTTAGTTATTGCTCACAGGCTATCAACTATTCACAATGCTGATAAAATATTCGTTTTAAAAGATGGTAATATAATTAATTCTGGAAATCATACTTTTTTGATTGATAATTGTGAAGAGTATAAATCTCTTTACAAAAAACAACTAAAGTAAATGATACAAGCTTATAGGATAGTAACAACACTTTTATATCCTTTATTGTTTATATTTTTATACTACAGAAAACTAATCAATAAGGAAGATCCACTAAGATATAAAGAAAAAATTTTTACATCACACTTCAATGCAAAACGAAAAGATGACTATAAGCTTATTTGGTTCCATGCAGCAAGTATTGGAGAATTTAAAAGTATTATACCAATATTAGAACAATTAAATATTAATAAAAATTTAAAATTTTTGATAACTACTACAACTTTGAGTTCGGGAAAAATTGCAAAAATAGAATTAGAAAAATTTAATAATGTTGAGCACAGATTTTTTCCTTTGGACATAGATTTCTTAATTAAAAAATTTTTATACTTATGGAAACCCGATAAAATTTTTCTTGTTGACTCAGAAATTTGGCCTAATCTAATACTAAATGCAAAAAAAAACAAAATTTCAATATCCCTTTTAAACGCTAGGATTACATCAAAATCATTTAAAAGATGGATGATGTTTCCAAAAGTTGCTAAAAAAATCTTTGGGTTATTTGATATGTGTTTGTGTTCAAATATCGAGACAAAAGAATTTTTAGAAAGATTAGAATTAAAAAAGGTTTATTTTAAAGGTAATATTAAACTTACCAATCTAGTAGATAAAAAAAAAATCAAAGATCTCAATGAAGATTTTCTTATGAAGAAAAGATTTTGGCTTGCTGCAAGCATTCATAAAGATGAGGATGTTTTTTGTCTTAAAACTCATTTGAACCTAAAAAAAAAGTTAGGTAACATAGTTACAATAATCGCACCTAGACATGTTGAGAGATCAGGTAAAATAAAAATTTTATCAGAAAGATTAAACTTAGAAACTCAAATATTAAATCATAATGAGAAAATTTTGGATAATAAAGAAATTATAATAATTAATTATTTTGGTGCTTTGAACAATTACTATAAGTACGCAAAAAGTGTTTTTATTGGAAAATCTATGGATAAGAAATTAAAAAATGAAAGCGGTCAAAATCCCATTGAAGCCGCAAAACTAAATTGTAAAATTTACCACGGTCCCTACGTTTACAATTTTAAAGATATATATAAGATATTAGAGATTAACAATATTACTAAAAAAATTGAAAATTTTGAAGATCTTAGTTCAAATTTATTTTTAGATTTAAAAAATGAAAATGAAAAATTTAAAAGTTCAAATTTAGTGGATAATTTGGGACAGCAAACATTAAAAGAAACAATGATCTTAATTAATAGATTTATAGAAAATGAAACTTAGGAAACCAATATTTTGGGACAAAGAATTAGGTTTAACAGCAATCTTATTATACCCTATTACTCTAATTATGCTTTTTCTCATTAATTTAAGAAAAGAATTCATTAAAAGCAAAAAATTTGAAATTCCAATTATTTGTGTTGGAAATATTTATATTGGTGGAACAGGAAAAACACCAACTTCATTATACTTGGCTAATGAGCTTTTAAAGTCAAAAAAAAACCCTCTTATTTTAAGAAAATACTATTCTAATCATAGCGATGAATACAATCTTATTAAAAACAATTTTAAAAATTTAGCTGTCTGCAAAGATAGAGTCAAATTTTTAAATGAAATGAATAAATCAAGTTTTGACACTGTAATTCTTGATGATGGCTTCCAAGATTTGAGAATAAAAAAAGACATAAATATTATTTGTTTTAATCAGAATCAATTAATTGGAAATGGATTAACTCTACCTTCTGGCCCTTTAAGAGAAAAATTATCGTCTCTAAAAAATGCAGACGTAATTATTATTAATGGAAAAAAAGATAAAAAATTTGAGGAAAAATTGATAAAAATTAATGAAAAATTAGAAATTTTTTACTCTTGTTATAAGCCAATAAATTTAGATCAATTTAAAAATACAAAATTAATGGCTTTAGCTGGAATAGGAAATCCCGAAAACTTTTTTAGGCTTCTCGAAGAGAATAATTTAGAAATAGGAAAAAAAATTTCTTTACCTGACCATTATAAATTTTCAAAAAATGAAATAGAAAAACTTATAGATGAAGCTGAAAGTAAAAACTATAAAATTATTATGACTGAAAAAGATTTTTATAAGATAAATCATTTTAATTTTAAAAAAATAAACTATCTTAAAGTGTTGCTTAAAATAGATAAAGAAGAAATCTTTTTTAAAAAAATATTCGAAATTTATGATAAAAATATTTAATTACTTTTGTCAGTCAATTTTTATCTACTTATTTTTTTTTGTAGGTCGGGTTCTTGGCCTAAGTTTAAGTAGAAAAATATTTGGCTATTTATTTTTTATAATAGGACCTTTTTTTAAATCAAAAAAAATTATTGATAGTAATATTGAAATTTTTTTTAAAAAAAATTCACTGTTAGATAAAAATAAAATTATAAGTGGGATGTGGAAAAATTACGGAAAAACATTTATCGAGTATATGTTTTTAAATAAATTTAGAAATGAAAACACACACATATATATAAAAGGCGAGGAAAATTTAAGGCAAGTAACTCATAATGGTAATCAAGTTATTTTTATCTCGGGACATTTTGCAAATTTTGAATTGATGTCTATGGAAATTACAAAAAAAAATATTCCACTAGCTACTATTTATCGACCTTTAAACAATTTTTTATTAAACCCATTAATGGAATATTTACGTGAGAAGTATATTTGTGATAATCAAATAAAAAAAGGAATTAATGGAGTAAGAGATACAATTGAATTTATTAAGAAAAAACATTGTATAGCTCTAATGATTGATCAAAGAGTTAGTGAGGGTGAAAAGATAAATTTTTTTGATAAGCCTGCGTTAACAACTACTCTACCAGCACAACTCTCTACAAAATTCGGATTGGATATAATACCTGTTTTTATTAAGAGAGATGAAAATGATAATTTTCATATTGAGTTTCAAAAAAGTATTAGCCCTAATAGTTTTGAAAATAAGTTTGAATTGACTAAAAAATTAAATGAAATTTTAGAAAAAATGATAATTAAAAATCCGTCCCAGTGGATTTGGACTCATAATCGTTGGAAATAAGATTATTTTTTTTTACTTTTAAATCTTTCATTAGCTTCTATTGAGGAAAAATAAGCTTCTTGAAGGTCAACATTCCAATAAGTTAGGGTATTTAATTGGATCTCTTTACCTGATACTGCACATATAACATGATCTCCGTCTTCTAATATTTCAAAATAGTTGTGCTTAAAAATAAGTTTAGCTTTTTTTTTACCCATCATTAAATTATACAATATATATTCTGACATGAATATTGGATTAATTGGTAGTGGAGGACGAGAACACGCCTTGTGTAGAAAAATCTGCGACTCACGCATGGTAAAAAAGGTTTTTTGTTTTCCTGGTAATGCGGGCACATCTCAACTAGCAACAAATGTTGATGTAGATATATTAAATTTTAAAAAAGTTTTAAAATTAATTAGGTTTCATAAAATTGATTTAGTTATAGTTGGTCCTGAAGAACCTTTGGTAAAAGGAATTGTCGATTTTTTAGAAAAAAATGGCGTTCATGTATTTGGGCCAAATAAATTTGCTTCGAAACTTGAAGGCTCAAAAGCTTTTATGAAAACAATCTGTGCAAAAAACAATATTCCAACAGCTAAATTTAAAATCTGTGTCAATAAAATTCAAGTTAATAGATTTTTAAAAAATTGTACTTTGCCAGTAGTTGTGAAAGCTGACGGCTTGGCGGCAGGAAAAGGAGTAACTATTTGTAAAACAAAAACAAAAGTAATTAAGTCTGCGTCCAACATATTTAAAGGAAAGTTCAAATCCTCCAAAAAAGTTGTTTTAGAGGAATTTTTAGATGGAGAAGAAGCGAGTTATTTCATAATTGTTGATAAAAACAGCTTTAAATTTTTTGGAACAGCTCAAGATCACAAGAACGTTTATGAAAATGATAAAGGTCCAAATACAGGTGGGATGGGAGCATATTCACCAGCACCAATTGTGACAAAATCTTTAGAAAAAAAAATAATTACAAAAATAATTGAACCTACGCTCAACTTCTTAAAACGAAAAAAAAATTATTACCAAGGTTTTTTATATGTAGGACTAATGATTAAGGATAATGAGCCATTTTTAATAGAATACAATATTAGAATGGGAGACCCCGAATGTCAGGTAATATTGCCAAGATTAAAAACTAATATTGTAAAAATTTTTAAAAATACCGTTTTAAATAAACTAAAGGATACTAAAATTAAATGGAAAAAAGAAAAATGCATGACTATTGTACTATGTGCAAAAGGATACCCGGGAAGATATATTAAAAATTCGCTGATAAATAACATTCAAAAAATAAAACTATCTAAGAGCGATTATATTTACCACGCTGGTACCAAAATTTTAGGTGACAAAGTTATTTCTAGTGGAGGACGTGTTTTGAGTATAACCTCTATCGGAAATAATTTTTTAAACATTAGAAAAAAAATAATTTCTATAATCAATCAATTAAATTGGAAAAATGGTTTTTTTAGAAAAGATATAGGTTGGAAGATCATAAACAAAAAATGAGAATTATTAGTGGTTCATTAAAAGGCAAGTTGATAAATTTTATAAAAAATTCAAATACTAGGCCCTTAAAAGACTCTGTTCGAGAAAATATCTTTAATATATTAAAACACTCTAAACTTATTAGGGTAGATATTGAAAAATCAAATATATTGGATTTATATTCAGGAATTGGATCCTTTGGGATTGAATCGATTTCCAGGGGAGCAAAAAAAGTTACGTTTATAGAAAAAGATTTTCACGCATCAAATATGCTTGAGAAAAACCTAAAAAAATTAGCAGTAAATAAAAAATATAATATTTATAATGATAAAATTGAAAACTTTTTAGAGAGTTCCGTTAAAGAAAAATTTGATATTTTTTTTTTCGATCCTCCGTTCGCAGATTTTAACTTCTATCAAAATCTAGAATTAATCAAAAAAATTAAAATTTATAAAAAAAATCACATTGTTATAATTCATAGAGAGAAAAAATCAAAAGATGAGTTTAAGAAACTTTTAAATATTATATTTGTTAAAGAATATGGTAGATCTAAAATTTTTTTTGGTGAATTTATTTAAGTAATTGCTTAGTGTAGATTTTTACTTCCTCTACTGCAGGTTGATCAAAAGGATTTATATTCAAAATTTTAGCTATTATTACTGTTTCAATTATAAAATAAGCAAATAGCTCGCCAAGCGCTTCCTCATTAATTTTTCTTAATTGAAATTCTCTAAGTGGTATGTTTTTTTTTAAAAAAGCTTTAATTAATGCATTCTTTTGCGCTCTCTTAACCTTTGAAAAATTTTTTTTATTTAAAAAATTATTATCAATTTTATTATTAAAATTAATTTTAATTTTTGAAGATTCTTCATGACTAAAAATATTAAATAATTTATCTTTAGGACCATCTAAATATAATTGTAATAAGCTATGATGATCTTTAGGTGCAATTGAAATCATAGGTAAGAAACCTATGTTTTTTTTTCCTAAACTTTCAGCTATTAATTGTTGGCACCAAAATAAAAATTTTTCAAATTTTGGTTCATAATTCAAAAAAATTAGATTATTAAATTTTTTAGATTTCATAAATGCAGCTAACTTTAAAGTATTGAGTTTTAAAATATCTTTCCTATTTTTCTTAATGCAATTTAATATTTTAGATCTAAATTTACTTATATTTATTCCCATAAAAAAGGCTGGCACAACTCCAACTTCTGATAATACAGAAAATCTTCCTCCTATGTAGTTCTTGTGTTCAATGTGAAACAAATTTAGTTTTTTAGACAAATTGAAGAGAATATTTTTTTTCTTTTCAGAAATAACAATAATATTTTTGGAGTTTTTTTTTAATATATTTAATGCAAAAGTATTAGACAAAGTTTCTATTGTATTTCCAGATTTTGAAATTATGATAAAAAGTGTTTTTGACACTTCTTCTTTTTTTTTAAAATTTATTATTTTAATTGAGTCTAAATTATTAAAAAAATAAAACTTTTTTTTAACTTTTTTCTCTAAAAAATTATATATTGCTTCAGCACCTAAAATAGATCCACCCATACCTATAATAGCTACTGTCTTAAATCTTTTAAATTTTCTAAGATCCTTAAATTTAAAATTAAATTTAAATTTATTGTTTAAAATATGTAACGTGTTCGTCGTATTTTCTATATCTTTTTTTATCTTAAAATAAACGTCATTGAATCTTTTAGACAATTCTTTTTCAATTTTCTTTTCTTGAACATTCTTTTTTGAGAAAAAGTTATTATTTATCACTTACGTATTCTTTTTAAAATTGAGTCTTCTACCGAAGAGGATTTTCCGTTGAAAGATTCTTCAGCTTTTGGAGCATTTAATATCTTTTTTATCTTTTCTTTTTCATTTAGACTTTTTTCACTAATTGAACCCGGCTCTGGAACATCTTCGAAATTTGGTGGCAAAATTAAAGGATTTCTTTTCTTAACTAAAAATTCATCGGTGGTGTTGGTCTTTTCATTTCTGAGTACTTTGCCTGCTTCTTTTAAAGTGCCACATCCATTTAAAAGAAACAAAATTACAAGTATTGTTTTTATATTTTTCATTTTCATTTTTATTTTTTTACAAAAAAACCAGTCATTAAAATGATTAAAATACCTATTGTAATAAATATATCTGCTACATTAAATGTAAACCAGTGAAAGTTGTTATAATGAAGATCAATAAAGTCCGGAACTGCTTGAAATATTAACCTATCGTATAAATTTCCTATTGCCCCACCAAGTATAAGAGCATAAGCAGCTTTATCTGGGTTTTCTGATTTTATAAAAAAATAAAATAATGCAAGTATCACAAAGGTGATGAGCAAAGTCATAAAGTTATAAAATATTGTAGAATCAGAACTGAATAAGCCAAATCCTATTCCAATATTCCAAAGTAAATCTATGTTTAAAAAATTATTTATATAGTATTCCTTATCACTAAAATTATTAAGAACTTGCTGCTTTGTTATTCTATCGAAGCCAAAAATAATTAAAATCAAAATAGATAAAATAATATCATTTTTTTTAAAAACTAAAAACTTATAGTCTCTGAACTTAGATAAAATATTCATTCAATTTTTTTTTATTATAACATTTTCACATCTAGCACATTTACTCTCAAAAATTTTCCAACATCTAGGACATTTTATACCAGAAATTTTTTTTACCTCAATTTTGGTGATGTCTTGATTATCTTTTTTTATTTTTTCAGCTTTTGATGTTATGAAATATTCTGCTAAATCCAATCCATCTAATAATTTAAAATTTTTATCATTAACAATTAATTTAATTTCTGCTTCTAAACTTGAACCAATTTCTTTTTTTGCTCTTTTTTCTTCTATTGCTATATTTGCCTCTTGTTTAATCTTAAATAATTTTGACCATTTATTTCCAAGTTCCTCATTTTGCCATTTTTCTGGAATTTTAACAAAACAATATTCATGTATACTTTTTTCTTCTTTAGAAACTAAGCTATAAATTTCATCACATGTAAAAACTAGAATTGGAGAAAACCATTTGAGTAAACTTTCCAAAATAATATTTAAAACGATTACACAATTTTTTCTTTTTTTTGAGTTTAAATCATCACAATAAAGAGTGTCTTTTCTTATATCAAAATAAAATGATGAAAGATCTAAAGTACAAAAATTTAAAAACTCTTTATATAATTTATGAAAATTATAATTTTCTAAATTTTCATTTACTGATTGACCTATCTTAAAAAGCCTATGTAATACGTATTGCTCAATTTCATCCAATTCGCCAATCTTAATTTTTTCAAAGTCTTGTTTTTCGAAGTTATCTTTGAGATTTCCAAGCATAAATCTAAATGTGTTTCTTATTTTCCTATAAGATTCAGCATGTTGAGTGAGAATGCTTTTATCTATTCTGAGATCTTCTGCATAATCTGAAGCAGCAACCCAAACTCTAAGAATATCTGCCCCATAGTTTTTCAAAATATCCTCAGGGGAAATAACATTCCCCATAGATTTTGACATTTTCATACCTTTTCCATCAACAACAAATCCATGAGAAAGAATGCTTTCAAAAGGTGCTTTACCTCTTGTTCCGCATGACTCTAATAACGAGGAGTGAAACCATCCTCTATGTTGATCAGAACCCTCTAAATACATATCTGCGGGCCATTTTAAATCTTTTCTTTTTTCTAAAACAAAACTATGTGTTGATCCACTGTCAAACCAAACTTCCACAATATCATTTAATTTTTCAAATTCGTTTGCGTTATAATCATTTCCTAAAAAAACCTTAGGATCATCTGTGAACCAGCAATCTGAACCTTGCTTTTCATATAAAGAGGCTATTTTATCAATCACTTTTTGATCTTTAAGAGGTTCTCTTGTTTTTTTATTAATGAAAATTGGCAAAGGGACTCCCCAAACTCTTTGTCTTGAAACACACCAATCTGGCCTACCTTCTACCATGGAAAGCAATCTTTCTTTACCTTTATTTGGATAAAAATTTGTATCATTTATTGCTTTTATAGCTTTATCTCTTAAATTATTTTTTTTCATCGAAATAAACCATTGAGGAGTCGCTCTATAAATTAGGGGCGCCTTAGATCTCCAAGAGTGTGGATAGCTATGATTTAGTTTATCGTTTTTAAGCAATTTATTTTGCTCTTTTAATTTTTCTATTACAATCGGATCTGCTTTAAATATATGAGTATTAGTGAAATAAGGAATTTCTTTTGTATATAACCCAGCATTATCTACCGTATAAAGAGAAGGTATATTGTTTTTTAAACATAAATTAAAATCGTCTGGTCCATGACTTGGAGCGCAATGGACAATACCAGTTCCTTGTTCTAAATTAACGAATTGTGCCTCCAGCATAGGAACGTTATAATTAAAATCCATTTTTGAAAATGGATGAGAGCAAATTGTCCCTTCAAACTCAGACCCTTTAAAGGTCTTTAATTCTTTAAATTTTTTCAGCTCACAATCTTTTGCTATTGTTTCAATTAGATTTTTTGCTACAACAATTTTTTTTCCTTTAAAATTCTCAAGATCATCAATTTCTAAAACTGAGTATTCTATATTATTATTAAATGCTAAAGCTTTATTTGCAGGAATTGTCCATGGTGTTGTGGTCCAAATAATAATACTTGTGTTTTTTAAAAATTCTTTATTTGTATCTTTAACCTCAAATGCTGCATATATTGTATTAGATGTGTGAGTCATATACTCAACTTCAGCATCTGCCAGAGCAGTTTTTTCTACAGTAGACCAAAGCACAGGTTTAAAACCTTGATACAAACTGCCGTCTAACAAAAATTTACCCAATTCTCTCACAATTTGAGCTTCGGCCTCATTGCTCATAGTAGAATAATAGTTTTCAAAATCTCCTACTACTCCCAACCTTTTAAATTCTTTTATATGGACATCTATCCAACTTTTTGCAAACTCTCTACATTCTTGCCTAAAATCTTTTATAGGAACTTCATCTTTATTTTTTTTCTTTTTTTTATATTGTTCCTCAATTTTCCATTCAATTGGTAGTCCATGACAATCCCAACCAGGGACATAAACTGAGTCTTTTCCATTCATTTGTTGGAAGCGAATAATGATGTCTTTTAAAATTTTATTTAAAGCAGTTCCCATGTGTATGTGCCCATTTGCATAAGGTGGGCCATCATGTAGAACGAATTTTTCTTTTCCTTTAGAACTTTTTCTTAATTTTTCAAAAATTCTATTTTTTTCCCATTTTTTCAAAATTTCCGGTTCTCTAGTGGGTAAGCTTGCCTTCATAGAAAAAGCAGTTTTTGGAAGCTGTATTGTATCTTTAGACATAATTTTTTACTCGTTTTATATCAACTTTTATTTGTTTTTTTAAATGTTCTATATTTTTAAATTTTTTTTCACTTCGAATAAATTTTTTAAAACCAACAACAATTACTTTATTATATAAATTTTTGTTAATTCCAAAGATATTCGTCTCCAATAATAATTTTTGGCCTTTAAATGTTGGTCTATATCCTACATTTGATATACCGTTTTTTATAATACCATCAACTTTTACTTTAACAGCATAAACTCCCAATTTAGGAATTATATAATCATTTAACTTTAGGTTACATGTTGGAAAACCAATTTTTCTTCCTCTTTTTTGGCCTCTAATTACTTTTCCTTCAATACTCCAATTTCGGTTCAATAATTTATTCACCTCGAGAATATTTCCTTTTTTAATTTTTTTTCTAATAGATGTTGAGGAAATAGTAATATTCTTTTTTTTATAGGGTTTTGTGATTATATTTTTATAATTAAATTTTTTCTCGAATGTTTTTAATATTTTTACATTCCCTCTTCGTTTAAAGCCAAATTTAAAATTTTTACTCACATAAAGGTATTTACAATTTGTTTGTTTATAAATTATTTTTTCAATAAATTCCTCGGCAGATAGTGATGAAAAATTTTTGTTGAATCTTATTATTATCAAGAAATCTAATTTTAATTTCTCAAGCTGTTTTTTTTTTTGATTAAGTGAATTTATTCTGTGATTTTTAATACTTTTATTAAAAAACATTACAGGAACTGGCTCAAATGTCATAATTCCAAAAGGTAATTTATTTTTTCTAGCCATTAGTTTTGCCTCATTGATAACTTTTTGATGGCCTAAATGAAGTCCATCAAAATTGCCAATGGCTATCACACCGTTGCGATGTTTTTGAATTAGGTTTAATTTTTTATAAACTTTCATTACCATTTTAACTCTCTTTGAAAAAAATTTGCTTTAACTTTATATTTTTCTAAAAGTGCACCGAGTTCTGAAATATCTTGATACTCTTCTCGGTGAACACCTTCCGATATAAATACACAATCTATGTCTAAATTATTAGCTCCTTTTATGTCGGTCCTTAAATTGTCTCCAATTGCTAAAACTTTCTCACCCGCACTGAAGCACATGCTATAAACTTCCTTATGGGGTTTCCCATAATAAATAACTTCTCCGCCTAGTTCTTCAAATATCTGCGCAACCGAACCTGCACATAGCTCCTCGATATTTCCTCTGTGTACCGTTAAGTCTGGATTAGTACAAATTAATTTTTTTGAGATATGATTTTTTAATAAATTCTTATAATACTCGAGATCATTTTCGTGTTCATCAAATAATCCTGTGCATATTATAAAATCACATTTTCCAAGATCTACTTTATTATCTTTTATTTTTTCAAAAACAGATGTGTCCCTAGGTGGGCCTAGATGAAAGAATGTTTTTCCAAATTTATTATTATTGATTGCGTGCATTGCTGCTTCACCTGAAGTCATTACATTAGAAAGGTATTTTTTATTCATTTTCATCTTTAATAAGAAATTTACGACTTTAAAGCTAGGTCTTGGCGCATTAGATAAAAACACGATTTTCTTGGAGTTAATTTTTAATTTCTCTACAGCATCTATAGCTTTAGGATTGAGCGCTACACCATTATGCATTACACCCCACAAATCTATTATAAAGGTGTCATATTTTTTATAAATCTCTGATAGGTGATTAAGTTCTATCAATTTGTTAATTCTCTTTCTTTAAAGCTCATAAAATATAGTATTTTTAGGTCTTTTTAATGATATTTGCCTCTTGAAATCTTGTTAAAACACA
>TARA_B100000963_G_scaffold18567_1_pt1 | contig 15114 bp, 15 predicted proteins | sample TARA_B100000963 | Tara Oceans TARA_B100000963 (sample SAMEA2622097) | marine metagenome | biome: marine biome (ENVO:00000447); feature: surface water layer (ENVO:00002042); material: "saline water (ENVO:00002010), including plankton (ENVO:xxxxxxxx)" | depth 5 m | reverse complement strand
TTAGCATAAGTTGAATGCTCTCTATTTGGAAAATACTTATAGACTCTCTTTTCATCAAACTCCAGAATGAACTTTAGAATGTTCATTTTAGAAATCATACTTTTATCAGCAAGGTAGTCTGGATTAAAAGACATATTGAGATGAATAGAAGCTCGGTCATTAGTATAACCATTCTTCTCTATCCATCTTAACATCTTTTGAATTACAATTCTAGCACTACGGTACGGCATCGCACCAGTAACTAACTCAATAAGACCTTTACCACCAGACATATCTGGTTCCATCTTAAAGACTTCCGCACTAGGTTGAAAGTCAGAATGAGCCTTTTCCTCTAATCGAATCTTCCTGTTTAATAATTCACTCAAAGACTTCTGTGTCTCTTCTAACTCTAGATTTGAGTAGAATTCAAACTCGACGCCTATTTGACTAGCGTTTAGGACAGATTGTCTCGATGAAGATCTGTTTAGTTTTTGCATATTAGGAGTATGATATTACTTTTCAATATATATCAAACTCTGTTGGGATAGTTATTGGGGTAATTTAAGAAACACCTTCATAGTAGCTTCATCAATCCTAGTGATTTGAACATTGATGTCATCTCCTATTTTATAGTCTCCTATTGAATTTTCCGGCAATTCACTAACATGTAGCAATCCAGTTACACCATCTTCGATATTTACAAAGATACCATAGTCTTTTTTAGTCTTAACTTTAGCCTCGACTACAGATGGTATTGTATATCTAGATTGAATATCTAACCATGGATTAAAAGAACTAACTTCTTTTTGAGTTAATGTAATTTTAGTGTTGCTAATAATATCCTTAACAAAGAATTTTATAGGGTCTCCTGGCTTTATCTCTCTAGATTTGAATTTAGCTTGAGTCTCCTCATCTAATTCATTATTATGAATCATACCTGTTAGGCATTTATCAAATTCTACGAATACACCATATTTTGCAGTACCTGTAACATTACCTGTTTTCTCAACACCTAATGTTTGTTTTAATTCTTGTATTGCACCTGGAATTAAAGCTTGTAGATATTTTCTATGTGAAACTACAATTGTACCTCTATCTGGAGAGAAACTAACTGGTACTACATAAATCTCTTCGCCTACAATAGAACCAAAGTCTGATAATTTATTAATACCTGCAAGTGAACCTGGCATGAAACAATCTACACCTTGAACTCTTACAATATAACCACCATTCTCAATCATACTCTTAACTAAACCAATCCAAGCAGTGTTACCTTCTTCGATACCAGCTCTAAGATCCATGAATGTTTTGTGTTTAACTCCTCCAGTGATTGTTCCACCTAAAGTACCTTTTGTGTCAGTAATTAAGACAGCAGTTTCTTCACCTGGTAATAAAGCTCTGACTTCTTCAGACTCTTTATTAGCTTTTACATAGACTAATTCTCTATAGTCAATATCTACAGTAATAAAGTTTTGGTCTACTCCGTAAACAACACCTGTATGAATTTCACCCTCATTGATAACAGGTTTAATCTTAGCACTATGGCCTTCCATTAAATCATATAACTCTTGAGCATAAGCCTCTCTTGAGAATACTCTATCTCCGTTATTTGTTTTAATATGTGGGTTATGAGTCCTGTTTTGAGTTGGACATGTGGCTTCGTACTTCTCCCATAAGAACTCTCCGTTCTCATCATAGAATTCTGAGAAGTCATTGCCATTATCTTTGACTTCTTCTTTAGTTTCAGTAAATTCTTGGGTAGGGGTTTGAACTTTATCTAAAAGTTCGATCGATTCGGCTTTTACACCAGCAGTCTTAATTCTGCGTCTTTTTTTCTCTGACATGTATTTTTTATTTAAAAGGTAATAACATATTATATATCTGCTTTCGCACGAGTTTTATCCAGATACAAAAAAGTGGCATTTTTTGCAAAATAATTGCCTCTAGATTTTTTTATGTCAGATAATTTTCGTATATTGCTGAAGTAATTAAAAAACCAAACTTATGTCAGATTTACAAAAACTCAAATCAATTTACTCTTGCATTAACAAATCTCAATCTTATTTTCCACATCCAAATCGCATTGAGCTAAAAATCTACCTTGAAGAACTAATGCTTAAAAATCACAACCATAAACTTTTTAACACAGAAAAAACCATTTATTTTACAAAATAATTGCCTCTAGATTTTTTTATGTCAGATATTTTTCGTATATTAGTACTGTAATTAAAACAAACACAAAAACTATGGCTTATATTAAAAAACATTCAAATGAAACCCTTGGAACTTCGTTCTCAATCGACCAGAACATTAAGGGTAAAAACCACACATTCTACGTTAAAAACCTTGGCTTAGACTGGGACAAAACTAAGTATAAATACAGAAGCATCTCTAAATGTGTAGCTGGTTTCTTAACTATCAACTCAGGTGAAGGTTATCTTTGTAACTTATTTAGATACGACAGGAACAAACTCTTCAATGTTGAAATTCAACTTCCTGGTTCTGATTTTTATATTTCTGTTCTTAACATGAAAGGTAACAAATTCTTACACATCGACAAGACTGTTATTGAGAACTTGACTGTTGGAGATATTCACTCAACTTTCCCTAACATGGCGGATTACAGTCACTGGAAATCTATCGGTTCTAAGTCTTGGGCAGATCCGGCTTACGGAGAGTTAAAAGACTCTCTTGAAGACATAACTTTAGTAGAAGTGGTTGCCTAAGGCATCCACTCTCCTTCATTAAAATACAACCGGGACAAACCCTACCATCGGTACGGGACCTCCTGGTGTTGGAATACCACCAAGGTAGAGAAGCTTAAACTCTAATAAATGTATCGCGTATGCTCCTGCAACTGCGGTACTTACTGCAATCGCTGGAGGTTGTTTAGCAGGCAGTTTACTAAAAGACTTACCTGTATTCCAAGCTCTTCTTAAATTATTTGCAAGTCTATTTGCACTTCCATAATAAATTGGAATGTAAATACCGCCAAGAGGTGGGGTAATCAGAGCTGGAGGAGCAGATGGAGATGCCTTAAATGGTTGTACAAGACAAGCATACCAGTATGCAATCGTTACTCTAGCCATCATCATATATGGGTCTCCACTATAACCTTTATAGCTATCTCTCCATGGATGAGCGACTTCAGCCATTGGTTCTTCACATTTCTCTGCTGCTATTTTAGCACAAACTGTTTTATGATACTCAAACTTAAATAGAGTACCTTGTGGTTTCGGGTCAATCTCAAGAAACTTTGCTTCTGGATTATTAGCTTTAGATGCTGCTAGTAATTTTGCCTTAGGTACCTTTCTCCACTTCTTTTCAAATTCATCTTTCTCATAGTTCTGTCTTACCCATGATGTAGACTTTTCAAATCTAGAGTTAGTTGGTCCAGACGAAGAGAATCTACCTTCGTCATTATTAACAACATAACCCTCACTGTTACCCTGTCTTTTACCAGGATAATATGTGAATGTTGCCACTACATTAGCTGTTAAAATCTTTGGTCTTTGACTCAAGAACTCTGGTGGGTCGTTTTCGAAATCAAAAGCAACTTGAATCTTGTAACGATTAATAGGACAGAAGTCTGGTGTAATATCCACACCATCTGAATTCTGTAGAGTTGGAAATTCAATCGGGTTAACAGCATCTCTTTTAATTCTCTGCTCTAAAGTAGAGTTATTACCAAGTGAATTGAAATCAGTTTCTAATTTAGGATGTGCTGCCATGATAGCATCTTTCACATATTTAGATACATTATCTGCTAATAGCTTATAGTCATAACCTGCATCTTCAATATCATTTCTAGTTCTAGAGCTAATGTTTTTATATTGAGTAGTATCAAAAGCACTATTAGATGAGCCGTAGTTCTCTTTACCTAAGTGGCAAGCCCATGTAAAATAATTCCATTTCTCTGCTTTTGAAGTCATAAACTCAAAGCCCATTAGAATTCTAGTAGCAAAGATAACTTCTAGTTCTTCTTGAGACTCTTCACCACTTAAACAAGGAAAATGATAGAACTTAAATTTATGTAGGTCATATTCCTGTCTTCTCTCTTTAGTAAACTTCTCGAAAGCCTCATCATTCTTTTTCTTTAGCTCTTCTAAATCAGGTCCAGCAGTTTCTTCTTCAGTCGGACAGAAATCTGCATAAGCAGGATGAGACTCTTTACCCATTTCAGTTAGGTTACCATCTTCATCGAACTGATCTTGTAGTGGTATATCACCTTCCATTAATAGTCTTTCAAAAGCCCAACCATAACCATCTTTTAGTATTTGTTCTGCTGCTCCATTATTGACATGAAATTCTGCAACATGAGTTTGTGCATTATTCTTTACAGCTTCAATATATCTCTCTGCAACTCTAACACCAAAATCATATCTACCAGACTTAGGTGCAGTATTATTTGCATTTATCATAGTAGCAGGATTAGTCTTAAGTGCAGCGTTAGCAGGATTACCTACATCTGTAATTCCACCAGATAGAATAGATTTTTGACCAGACACCGTTTCACCTAATTGATTATTAGCACCTACAGCAGGCACTGGCATACCAATCATGGTACCCGCTCCACCTGGTTTCTTAAACTGCTGGCTTGTAATATCGTCTGCCAGATCAGGAATGAATTTAGGCCAAAGTGCAGGCATGGTTATTTGTTTCTTTGTTGGTAGTTAATATGTGTGCTAGATAATTTACCCACCACTACAGGAGTTGGTGGCATTGGAGGACCAGTCGGTCCAACACCAGTTGGATGAATATGAGCTTGATAATCATCTAATAGTGCTTGTAGCCAATCTTGTAGAGACTGACCTCTTACTGCTGGTTCAGTTTCATCTGCACCAGGTTCGCCTGTATTAGATACAAATATATCTCCACAGTCTAAGAATACTTTCTCACCAGTTGAAATCTTAATGAAACCCTCTTCGTCTATTTGAAGCATAGGTCTTTCTTTTTTACCTTCACCTCTTGTAATTACTAGTCCATCTTCTGGTGAATGATAAATTCTTAAATTACGTTCTGCGTCATATACTAAAGAGATAACATCATGTGGTTTATCAGATGCTTCTAGAATATCTGCCTTTAGGTCATCATTCTGATCTACTTGGAACCAGTATTCTGGATGATATATGTTACCATTGTCAAATCTAACTGCAACAATATCACCAATTCTAGGTACTGCATGAGCACCAACCTGATCTCTGTTCATAGGAGTTGCCCATGGAATCTGGTCGTCTGGTAATTTATCAAATTTGCCGAATACTTTTACTCGAACCCTACCTTGTAGAAGTGGGTCTTCATTAATAACCACTTCACCTAGCCAGTGAGTTTCTCGTAAGTTATCTCTGTAAAGTTCATTATTATTCATGTACGTTATCGTTTAATGGCCCGTCGGTATCAGGGGCAGTTTGACCATGTATATTTTCAGGTTTTAGAATACCAGGATCGTCAGATATTTCATCATGTACTTTATCTAGGTTACCACCATCTGGAGTAGAGTCTACACCTGTACCTCCAACGTTACCTAGACCAAAGCCATCTGGTGCAGAAGCACCTTTACCTACTAAGTCTCCAACTAGGTTTCCAATTGCATTTAAGCTACCTGTTTTAATCGCAGTATCGATATTGTTTATTGTACCTCCTAAGCCATGTACATTACCCAATAATAAACCACCTATTAAGTCATCTTCTACTCTGTCTAATAAATTATTAACTAGACCAGGTTGATCTGGATTAGCAAATGAATTAGCAATACTTTCTTTTTGAGCTTGAACAGCATCCTTAAACTTACTTAAAGCACCTTCAACTTTACCGATTGTTCTACCTCTAAGTGCTTTCAAGTATTTGTCTTTAGTACTTAGACCAGCACCGTCTTTTAGGTTACCCTCTTCAGCAGCTTCTTCAAGAGGTGTTTTATTCTTACTACTATCTGCAGTCTCTTTAAATAGATTAGCACCTAGCTTTTGGTCTATTTGTCTACATGTACCCCAATTAATTTTAATTGAAGGTCTCTTGAGTTCTGGGTTTTTAGATAAATCTGCAAAATAATCTGCAATAGAATTCATATCAAATTGACAGTGTGTAAATCTTAATCTAATAAAAGGAGTTACATCTGCAGAATTAAAATCTTTATTTGTTAACTGTGTATCAAAAACAGTTACTTTCTCAGCAGGTTCACTAGATTGATTTTCATTACCTGATAACTGTGACTCACCATCAAAAAGACCTAGGTTTCTAGCATTGGTATCTTTTTGAAATACTCTAACTTCGGATATGATAACATCCATTGAGAATTCTCTTAAGTTCTTTGGAACTACTTCTACATATCTCTCAAAGTCATAACAAGCTCTTTTATATAAGTCCATTAGACCAATTGCTGTTAACTCAACATTCTCTTCTAGACAACCTATTTCTATTGTAGCATCTTCAGCACCTCTATAAGGTTCTAACATATTATAGTTCAAACACTTTTCAATACCTTTTAGTTCTGTCCAAAACCATGGCATCTCTTGATTGACTCTTCTTAAAACTCTAACGAAGTTCTTTAGGTTGTCTGCATATTTAGCACCTACATCATCTCTAACAACATTTCTCAGATACCTCTCTGCCGTACCATCGAGTAGGGGAGAGTGACCCACATCACCGTGGTCATTGTAATGAAAAAGAAACATAAAACTTAAATACGTTGGATCTTCATCAATCCTACGTAGTCTCATGCCTTTTCGAAACTCATTCCTACTTTTAAAATCTAAGTCTGCCATAGATTATCTATCTCAATTTTTTACGTTAGGTTTCTAGAACGACTTGGCCATTCTCTTCTCATTAACGTTACTATAGTTTTTATACCCTCGTCTATGTCATATTCATAGTCGATATTCTCTACAACATAGAAGCCTGATAGAAATTTATCCATCATTTGAGTTACTTCATTCGGATCTACTTCTGGTTTACCAGCTTTCATTGGTCTTTCAGTTAGACCAGCTTCTTCTCTAAAGTGATCTGCCATTTGTTCAGCTTCAATCATCTCACCATTATAGTGATACATTAATACTGGTACTTTACAAAACTTATAGATTGCTGAGTTAAAACCAGAACATACAACTTTTAGTTTCATCTTATTAACCTCAGCTTCATTCTGTGCTCTATGTAATTTTGTAAAACAAGCATTAGCATGAGTATTACCTAGTCCATCGTCACCTGCATTCTGCCTTCCCATGTATTTGAATTTAACTTGGTCTTTGTATCTCTCGTCTTTTCTATTACCTCTTAGTGGCTCTTCTAATTCAGTTAATTCTTCAGTGGCTAGAGGTTCAATTGTAAACTCTTGAAATCTCTCACCTTTATCTGAGTTATTATCATATATTTGTACATTTCTACTCTGGCCATTTGTCAAACTAATTTTACTAGAGTTGTTTATTAGTGAATGACTCATAACGTGACAGCTTAAACCTCTTAGCTCGCTGTGATTAGTTAACATTAAAGGTACTTCTATATTATCTGAATCTGTTTTATCTTCAGCTTGTCTCTTTACAGCTTCAGATTTTGCAAAAGCAGTTAGAGCTTTAGTAACTTCATCTAATTTTGGATTAGGGGAATTAAGTATCTTATTGACATCTACATAATTAAGATAATAGTATTGGTCAATACAGTATTTAGCAAAACCATCATCGGATATGTAACTGTCGTCTACAATAGACTTAATAAAATCATTATAGGTCTCGTAGGCTTGTATTCTAGATTGAGCGTCATCGGTTGAATCTATATTAGTAGCCAAACCTATTTCTAAATCTCTAGCAACTTTTTCTAAATGAGCTAACGAAGTATCAGAGTCATATACTTGACAATCTTCTTTAAACATTCTTGGAATCTTACAAATACCTTCTAGACTAATCGTACCGTCTGTAGTATCATTAGAAACTTCAGTAATATCGAAGTCCATGTGAACTGACTTAAAAGTCTCTTGATGTTTTGAATTAAGTAATATAGTAAAGAAGTCTCCGTCTCTAGGCATTGAGTCTACTTCAAATGAAGCATCTTGAAACTCAACTACACATCTAGGTAATACAGCACTTAATTCAAGGTCGAAAGAAATCAACTTATTGATATTAATCTGTACACCGTTACATAGAATGAATGGTTCGAACGCACCAATCTCTTTGGTTTGTTTATCAACATTATCTCCTTGGTCTTCTCCTAGAGCCTGCATCTTAATCTCGGTTGGAAGTATCGCCGGCTCTACAACCGCTAATATATGATTGTCTATTGTCATTTCTTAATCTTAATTACTTACAAGGTGCACCGTCGTTAGATACTCCACTAGCGTCATTAGTACTTTGAGGTGCATCGCCAGAACCTTTATTAGTTGCAGTTTCTGTAGCAGTTAGACCAGAGCCAGCTCCTGAATCAGAACTAGTCTTGCCTGCACCTACACCAGATGCTAATAGTTTATCTAATTGAGTTTCAGTTAATTCACCTCTACCTCCACCAGTACCTACTGGAGAATCTGGTACAACTTCAGCTATTGGTTCTGCAGTTACATCTACAAAATCATCTAACACTTCTTGTACGACTGGATCGTTAACTTCAGCATTCTGGGCCTGTGCACCAAAAGTAACCAGACCTTTGTCAAATTTAAAGTTCTTTTTTCCTAGAGGTATTACGTTAGGTGGTAGTAATACATCTTTGTTATATTTCTTCTTAAGAGCATCTAATCTTCTATCATCTTTCTTAGGTAATCTCTTGTCCTGTAAGAATTGATTCTTGATAGGATTATCCTCTTGCATACCTTCTGGTCTCTCTAACTTATGAAACGCAATACCAGAATTAGGTATGTCGAGTACATCGCCTTCTTGTAGACTAAAAGGATCTGATATACCATTAAACTTTAAGATAATATCAGTTTTAGTATGGTCGTTGTAGTATTCTAATGCAATTAGATCTGGTCTAAGTACATCGTCTTCTCTAACTATATGCTGAATCACACCAGTCTGCTCCTCCTTATTGGTGAATACCATAGTAGGCTGAGTTAAATGCTGCTTAATAGCATCTGCGGTCTTATTTAATAGTGTTCTAAAATTCATATTATCCTGCCGAGTAGTCAGAGTTACGTAGTGCTCTATCACCAGTTAACCTTGCGCGATCTTTATTTCCATATTGTGATATATCTAATACATCATCTAGAGATTTACCTTCAACTTCTGGTTGTAAGTAGAATCTACCTCTACCAGCGTTAAACATAGACTCAATCTCTGATTTATCTCTAGGTCTACCTGGTTCTAATTCCACTGTCATTTTTAATTTACTAGGAAAGCCCTCGTAACCGATTGGACCTTCAAACTTAAATGATGCATTTATTAAACATAGGTTACCACATACTAACATTGGGTTCATTGGATTACCTACTGTTAGGTGCCATTGTCCTGTTGGGTCACCGGTTAAGAATGCTTGAATAACATCACCACCAGCTGGTGAGCCCATTAATTTCATTAAGTTACCACCGATTAAGTTATCTAAGATCTTAGAGTCACCGAGTGCATTTACACCTTTACCATTTACTAGACCTGTTACTGCTTTACCAATATCGTTGAAACCAGCTGTAACCGAAGATTTTAATTGCGTAGCAACCGAACCTAGATAACCAGCATAGTCACCGTTCTTTAATTTATCAAAGTCTCCAAATGGTTTACCAGTAGAACCAGTACCTGTGTATCTAGTAGCACCTCCCCAGAATGGAGCATTGTTATATGTAATCGCTAGTAGATTCGACAGTACGTCCATGAATACTACTTTTGGCGATGTATTATCAAAACCTCTTAAATCATAACAGAAGTTTAGAGTAAATTTATTATCAAACTTAAGTCCTTTCTCATCTCTTGCTTTTACCTGCTTAATTGCATTGTATGGTCCATATACAAAGTTAGGGTATGTTGAACTTAGTGGATCGAAACCATGTCCCTTTGTACTAATTCTATCAGCTTGTGCTGCAGAGTAACCATTAATACCAGCTTCTACTGCTTTTCCTGCTGGAGAGCTCTCAATTAATGCACCTAATGTACCTCTTCTTGTCTCTGTACCTGCTGTTGAAGCCTCTTGTACTTTAGACTCAATATCTTGCCATCCAAAACCAGTACCGAAAGATAAAATTTCTGTTAGGTTATTTTCTAATGCAGGAGATAACCATGTAATAGCTCTAGCTAAATCAGGTTCGGATCTATCAAATTCTTTACCTTTATCATCAACACCTTTAGTGTTCATAATATCATCACCTACTGGAAATGCGAATCTTCTTAAAGTAATAAGATATTCATTTGATATTTGACCATAATACTCTGTTTGAATAAAATCTCTATATGAATATGCAAAACCTAAACCACCGTTATTATTAGAATACTCTACAATACGTTTAGCAGTTGGGTTTAAGATATTGTCTTTATTGTTTTGAATTACAGTCTTATTATAGTCTTTGTATTTAGGGTTACTATATGCCGTACCACCAGCATAGTTTCTATAATTCATTAATACCCATGGATTAGCCTTTGATCTAACTGAATCTACACCTGGAATCTTTTCTTCTTCAACTTCATAGGATCTAGATTTAAGAGCTGAGTTACCATAAATACCATCTGGTTCTTTACTATCTGTACCTGATGGATCTTCAAATATAGTACCAGTATTTCCTATTGTAACAACCTGTTTTGGCTCTTCTTGGTCTGCACCTAGAGCAGCATTATCAGAATTATTCTGTGCAGATTGATTATCTGAAGCAGGAACTACAGCATTACCATTCTCATCTAAAGGTACATTACTAACTGTCTTGTCGCCTGTTTCTGCGTCTGTGTATACAAATTTAGGTGGAGCACCACTTAAAACACCGTCTAAACCTAATCCCATGTAAAAGCCTATTTGTTTTTATTATATATCTGACTATATATCAGGATATTATGTTTTAGACCCACTCACCGCGGTCTAATTCATCATGATTAGGTCGATATAGAATAGTATCTGCCCAATCTTTGTCCTTAGGGTATCTATCTCCTAAAAACTTTTGAAGTGCTTTAATATACTCACCTTTGCTATGAAAATTGTATTGACCTGTATATACAGACCTATTTGTGAGCTCGTAGACTTGTTTTAAGGCTACTTCTGTTTGAAAATCTTGTATCTTATTGAATAGTTCTACCTGCTCTCCTCTGGTCTTTACGCAAAATACAGAGTCAACGGTAATAAGATATTGCTTCCATTTCTCGCCATCAAAAACTTTATCTTCTAAATTTTTGACAGTTTTATATTCTTGTCTTTTTAGATTAATACGAGTTTCTTTACCATCAAAGTCTCTGATAAACCTACCACCAAATAAGTATGCTTTTAAAAAGACTATATTGTCATAGAACTTTTTTATACGTATTTGATACCTAGGGTTTACATCATCAAACTTGACGTCGTAAATTAGGGCTCGAACTGGAATAAGTACATTAGGGTTTTGTGTAGTTGATATTAAAGCTTGTACATATTCACCTTTAGTAAATACTTTATGTTTAATCATGGTCTATAAATCTAACATTATCAAATTTACTGAGCACTCCCCTTTTAGGATAGTCACATCTGTTGATAATAATTAAATCTAGATTAAATGGATCTCCAGTCAGATCTGCGATAAAATGTTTAAAATTTAGTACGGCAGGGCCATCTAAGTTTTTAAACATGTAAAGCAATTTAGCTTCTCCTTCTCTATCAGTAATTAGCTTTTGTATTAGCTTTCTAATATAAAGAGAAACAATAACATCTGATGGTTCCTTGCTATAAGGGTCACTCTTGACTAATCTATTTACAATATCAAAATAGGATATAGTCAAATCATAATCACCAGACTTAGCTAATTTCTCAAACTCAGTCCTAGTTTTACACCAAACACCTTCTATTTGTAGTGTCATTTCTTGTCTTTAGACCTCAACCTTTTTAATTCTTTTTCTAATTGTGAGATCCTGTTTTTAATTTCTGCTTCATTAGGAACATACTGTGTTCCCCACTCAGATTTAATTACGATTTTGTCTTTATCTAAATCAGAGCCTGTCGATAGACCTAAGTCTAAAACAAGATCTTTTAAAAATTTAATCTGATTAGCTCTACCAGCGATGCCTTCAAATTCATATACAATTCTGGAAGTATATTCTTCACCTCCACCATTGACATTATCATCAATCAAAAATTTGACAACACCGTTGTCAGCTGGTTCTATTGAAATCGTAATCATTCTGTTTTACTTTTTTCTAGCCTGAAAAGAAGCATTCACTTCTTTATATAAGGCTTTAGCTTTCTTTCTGTCAGCTCTATAAGTTTCTTTATCTTTTACAACACCTAAAGCCCAAGCCTCTTCTAATTTATCTTGCTCTTCTTTATTGTAACCGATAGCAGTCCAACTTTCTTTTAGAGAAACTAACTTTTCTTCTAACATCTCATGATTTCTTTTTTCAATAATATCCAGATGTTGTTGATGTAACTTTCTACCGTTCTCTATATTCTGTCTTCTTAGCTCTGCTTTATCATTAAAGCTCAAAGATTTCATATACTTTAAAGCACCTTGTTGCTTTAGGTAAAATCTTCTCTGTCTTCTAGTAAGTAATATCGGGCCCGGTGTTTGCGGAGCTTCCTGTGTCTTTTCTATTGACACGCTTTTTTGTTGTTCTGCCATTGTAGTAATCGTTAATAAATTCTTTTGCCTGAGGCTTTAATTGTTCTTGTAAGTTATCTATCTGGCTCAGTACGAGCTCTAATATGTGGTCATTTAACTCTTCTTCTGTAACATCCATCTGATCTTTAAATAGTGAATATACTTCATTGGAAGGTAAATTTAATTCGATAGGCATTGTTAGAGTATTCTTAGCGCTAATCTTTCTTAGCATCTCTAACATCACGTTAACTGTTCCAGTTTCTACTGGGTCTGGATCTCTCTGTGGTTCTTTAATATCTGAGAGTCCTTTTGACTCTTCAACGTCTACGAATGGTTGTGCAATAGCAGCTGCTTGTGCATCATTTGCAGCCTCCATTAAAAACTCATTCATCAAACTAGAATTAATTCTAGTACCATCTGTAAATATAGTGAAATCACCATCAGTAGTATCTACAGTTACAATGTCTCCAGCACGTTCAGTCCTTGACCAAACATACATTTTAGGTTTTGTTTGTTCGATAGTTTCTTGTTCTTGTGTCATTTTATTGTTTTTAAAACTAGACTTCATCAAAGTCAAACTCAATTTGACCAGTCTTTCTATAATTATACTCACGATTTAGAAAAAGTTTAATAAAGTCATGTGATTCGGGTGGACCACAGATAGCATCTCTTCTTTCAAAGAGGTTTTTCCAATAAGCTGTGAAGTCATCTTTGCCCCATTGTGCTAATTGTTCTTTTAATACATCTAGGTCTGGTAAGTTTAATTTATTGAAGCCCATGATTTAGTTTTTAGTGTTAAAGAAAAAAGTTTGAAATAATCTACCATCATTAATATCTCTGCCAAAATAATCTAAAGAGGCATGAAATAAATCACCATGGTATAATACTAATCTGTTGTATACATTACCTACTCGGTCTACCATTTCCCATTTAGTCATATCTTGAGCATCTAAATAAATTTCATCTAAAAGCTCTTTATTTGTAGTACCATCTGCTAAACGAGGTGCTTTGATTAAACCAGTTGCTTTGTGTCTAAATATACCTGTACCACCAGATAGAGGTGCGTTAGGAGTTCCATACCATACGCCTGCCCATTTGTTCCAACCATCTGCATGGATCCAAGTTCTATCTCTAGCTGTGGTAAATTGAAATGCTCCGCAATAACTATCTTCATTTTCAGGGAATTCAGGTTCACCATGTATTGCTCTTAAATGTTTTGCAATATATTCTTTACCAGAATCTGATAGGAATGGTTTTGTTCTCTGACCTGGATAATTACCTTTCACACCAAAATCTTGTTTTAGTGCAAATGCTCTTACCTCGTCAGGGTTATTGTAGAAATCGTCTATAATAAGTAAGTTATATGCCATTTAGTATATTGTTTTAAGTCTTTCTTCAAAAGATGGGGGAAACAACCCTTTTTTATTTATCAAGCTTCTAAAGCACGCATCTAAAATATAAGTTACTGCCCAATCATCTTTGGATCTGATACTACGACCAGCTCCTTGTTGTATTGCAATGCCTGTTTTCCAATCATACCAATCAGCAAACGCGGACATCTTTGCTTTTACAAGTGGGTCACCTAAACTTGGATAGGGTACTTTAAAGAAAATCTGAAATCTAGATTTGTCATCTTTTAAGTCTAAACCTTCCAACAGAGAGGGACCTACAAGTATTTTACCATCTAATTCATTAAAGTTTCTAATTGCGGCCTGTCTTTCTTTCGCTACATCATAGGTGATAAAACTGAATTTATGTTTAGAATGTTGATTGATGTAGTTCATGAAATCATAGGAACCGGCGTGAATAATTCCACTTTGTCCTTTATGTTTCTCCAAGATCTTGTCAAGTGTCTTTACTACCTTGGGGAGATTTTGTTCGCGTTCTCTAAAAGATAATTTGTGCCTATTGATGAAAACCACGGGAGATTTTTCGTAGGAAAAATTGTTATTCATTCTGATAACTTTCGCATTACCCATTTTAGTATGTCTCGCATAAGATCTAATATCACCTAATGTTGCTGACATAAAGACTTTAAAACCACTCTTCTTCTGTAAGAATTTATCAATCATCATTGCTTCTTCTAAACATAAGAATTGAGTTTCGTTCTCTTTTCGATTAATAACGATTGCATCAGTGCCGAGTTCTTTAATTATGTCATGATAGTCATCAAACTTGCACCAAATGTCTTTTAGTCTGTCCATTCGTCCAAAAAAAGTTTGCCATTCTCTAGGAACCTCACCATGTTTAAATCTCATCTTACTTTGGAGTAGGGCCGCTGACTGGACTCGGCGATAAATGACCGCAATACCTCTGAACTCTCCAATGTGCCTCATTAACTCCTGGTGATCGTCTTCCCGCATTAAGCGGTCGACAATATCAGCTATTCTGTTCTCAGATACCCAGGCAGCATTGATTGCATGTTTCTGTACGAATTTGTTTACCTCTCTAAATATCTTAGGTGTACT
>TARA_B100000963_G_scaffold97322_2_pt1 | contig 15134 bp, 10 predicted proteins | sample TARA_B100000963 | Tara Oceans TARA_B100000963 (sample SAMEA2622097) | marine metagenome | biome: marine biome (ENVO:00000447); feature: surface water layer (ENVO:00002042); material: "saline water (ENVO:00002010), including plankton (ENVO:xxxxxxxx)" | depth 5 m | reverse complement strand
TAGATCAAAATGAATTAGAAAATATTTTAGGTACTGGAAAGGACGGTCGAGTTACGAAGTCAGACATGATCAATTATTTGAACAAAAGAGAACTACCACAAGCAAATACTGAAGAAAAATCAGTAACAAGCGTAAATCAACCTACAGAAGAAAAAATAGAATCTGAAAGCATAAAAAAACAAAATCATAAAGTCAATATTCCTAATACTGGCGAGATAGAAATTGTTGAAATGGACAGAATGAGAAAATTAATTTCTGATCACATGACAATGTCAAAATCTACTTCTGCTCACATAACATCAATGGTAGAAGTAGACATGACTAATATCGTGAACTGGAGAAATTCAGTAAAAGAAGAATTTAAATATAGAGAAGGACAAAACATAACATTTACACCAATTATAATAGAAGCAATGGCTAAGGCAGTAAAAGACTTTCCTATGATTAATGTGTCTGTAGATGGGACAAAAATTCATATACATAAAAACGTAAATATAGGAATGGCTGCAGCTTTACCAGATGGCAATTTAATTGTTCCTGTAATCAAAGAATGTCAAAATAAGAACTTGATTGGTATTACTAAATCTGTAAATGATTTGGCACAGAGAGCTCGCGCATCAAAGCTAGATCCAGACGATATACAAGGTGGAACAATTACCATGACTAATGTTGGAACTTTTGGGAATGTCATGGGAACACCTATAATTAATCAGCCTCAAGTTGCTATTATGGCTGCTGGAGCAATAAGAAAAAAACCAGCAGTTTTAGAAACTGAATACGGAGATGTTATTGCTATAAGACATATGATGTTCTTATCGCTATCATATGATCATAGAGTAGTTGATGGTGCATTAGGAGGTCAGTTTGTAAGAAAAGTTGGAGATTATCTTGAAGATTTTGACAAAAATCAAACGATTTAGAATAAGCTTACTTGATCAGAAAAATGAAGTTAAATCTTACTAAGCCTATTATTTTTTTTGATTTAGAAACAACAGGTTTAAAAATATCTACAGACAGAATAATTGAATTAGCAGCAATCAAAATTTTGCCTGACGGTAATAAAAAAACTAAAACATGGCTTTTAAATCCTACTATTCCCATTCCAAAAGAAGTATCTGAAATACATGGATTTACAAATGAAAATATAAAAGAAAAACCCACCTTTAAAGATAAATCAATGGATATTTTTAGTTTTTTTGCTGGTTGCGATCTTGGGGGGTATAACTCTGATAAGTTTGACATTCCTTTACTTGCAGAGGAGTTCATTAGAGTTGATCTTGATTTTAATCTTGACAACAGGAATACTATTGATATTCAAAATATATTTCATAAGCTTGAAAAAAGAACTTTAACCGCTGCATATAAATTCTATTGTAATAAAAATTTAGATAATGCTCATTCTGCCATGGCTGATACGACAGCAACTTATGAAATACTATTAGCACAAATTTCCAAGTACGAAGAAATTGAAAACAATATTGAATCTCTTTCTAAATTCTCTAATCTAAGAGGAGAATGTGCTGATTTAGCTGGTTTTATTAAATTTAATAATGATGGAGATGAAGTATTATCTTTTGGAAAATATCGTAACGTCTCATTAAAAGAGATATGGGAAAAGAATCCTGGATACTTCTCATGGATAAGTAATGCAGATTTCCCAATGTTTACAAAAAAAATTATTAAAAATTTTGTAGTAAAAATGAAATTAGAAAATAAGTTTAAGTCTTGATATGAAAATTATTTGCATTGGCAGGAACTATATTGAACATGCTAAGGAACTAAACAACACGATAAGTAGTGATCCTATTTTCTTTTTAAAACCCGATACCGCTATTCAACCAAAAGGTCATCCCTTTTTTATACCACACCATTCAAATAACGTTCATTATGAAGTGGAACTAGTATTAAAAATAAGTAAGATTGGAAAACATATTGAACAACAATTTGCACATAAATATTATTCTGAAATTGGACTAGGAATTGATTTTACAGCAAGAGATATACAAAACATTTGCAAAAAAAAAGGATTACCATGGGAAATATCAAAAGGATTTGATGGTTCAGCCCAAATCAGTAATGAATTTTTGGATAAGAAAAATTTGGTTTTAAATAATATAAATTTTTCACTGACCAAAAATGGTGATACAATGCAAAATGGGAATAGCAAAGACATGATCTTTTCATTTGACTACATAATATCTTTCATATCTAAATTCTACACTTTAAAAATTGGAGACTTGATTTACACAGGAACGCCAGCTGGTGTTGGAAAAGTTAAAAAAAATGATGTTCTAGAGGGTTTTGTAAATTCACAAAAAATGCTAGAAGTTAAAATTAAATAAATCACTTAGGAAACCTCATTAAATAATTCACCTTTACTTTACCATTTGTTATATCTTTAAGTCTTCCTTTTATCATTCTCTTTCTTAAAGCAGAGATCTTGTCAATAAATAAAACTCCTTCAATATGATCATACTCATGCTGAATTACCCTAGCTGTTAAACCACTATATGTGTCAATATGTTTGTTAAAATTCTCATCATAATATTCGATTGTGATTTTAGGCTTTCTACTTATGTCCTCTCTGACATCTGGAATTGACAAACAACCTTCATTAAAAAGCCATGTTTCACCTTCTTCATTTAATATTTTTGCATTTATAAATACCTTTTTGAGAGGAAACTCATCAATTGTACTATCATCTTGGAAAAATGGGTTAGTATCAATTATAAAAACTCGAATCGATTTGTTAATTTGTGGAGCTGCTAATCCAACTCCATTAGAATCATACATTGTTTCCCACATATTTGACAATAAAGATTGCAAATCATCAAAATTATTAGAAATATTTTTGCACTTAATTCTTAATATTGGATTACCAAAAGATACTATTGGATAAATCATTATAAAATTGATTTAATAATATGACTAATGCTCATCTCTTCAGCCTCTGCTTTGTAATTTTTAACCATTCTATGCATCAAAATGGGCTCAGCTACTGCTTTAACATCTTCAATGTCTGGAGAGTATTTACCTTTAACTGCAGCATGACATTTAGCAGCTTTAATAATATACTGTGAAGCTCGGGGACCTGCTCCCCACTCAATATAATCTTTAATTATATCTGGTGCATTTTCATTATTTGGCCTTGTACTTGTAACTAGCTTTACTGCATAATTCAAAAGATTATCAGTTATTGGTAATTTTGCAATTAAATTTTGAAAAAATATTATTTCTTCTGAGGAAATAATTTCATTTAATTTTATATCACTATTAACTGTGGTGCTCTTAACAATTTGTAATTCCTCATTATAGTCTGGATAAGACAACTCAACATTAAACATAAACCTATCTAATTGAGCTTCTGGTAATGGATATGTCCCCTCTTGTTCTATTGGATTCTGTGTCGCAAGTACAAAAAAAGGATTTGATAATTTATAACGAATTCCTGAATTTGTAACAGATTTCTCCTGCATTGCTTCTAGTAATGCTGATTGAGTTTTAGGTGGTGTTCTATTAATTTCATCAGCTAATATAATATTTCCAAACAATGGTCCTTTTACAAATTTAAATTCTCTTTTTTCATCTAAGATCTCTGAACCAATTATATCAGAAGGCATTAGGTCTGGTGTAAACTGTATTCGTTTAAATTCTAAACCTAAAACATCAGAAATAGTTTTTACTAGTAATGTTTTTGCTAATCCAGGAACACCAACAAGAAGGCAATGTCCTTCACAAAAAATTGAAATTAAAACTTTATCAATTACCTCAGTCTGACCAACAATAACTTTACTTATTTCTGACTTTAAATCACTAAATTTTTTGACAAATTTTTTTATATCATTAACAGAATCACTCATATTATTTAATCCATTTGTTTTTAAAATCACAACTCAAAATATTACTATTAATTTCAATGTATGTTGTATTAACAGTATGTTTAATCCATTCAAACAGTTCATCTTGTTTTTTCATATTTAAAGCAAATTCTTTTATCATAGAAAAATCGTCAGATAAATTAGCTTTATGTGCATTTAATTTGCTTTTGACCTTTAAAAGCCTGTAAGCATTTGTTTCATCAGAATCAGTAAATATATTTGGAGTTGAAAATTCTGACTGTTCTAAATCCTTAACTATAAATTTTAATGATGGTTCCATGTCTTCAATAATATGCATGTTAGACATAGTTTTTTGATCAATTAAAACTCCTCCGCTATTTTTGCTATCATCATCACTATATTTCAATATAGCTTCTTCAAAGGTAATACTTCCTGATTTTATTTCATCTGCAATTTTTTCTATCTTAACTTTAGCATCATTTAATGATGTTGCGGACACTTTAGGTCTTAATAAAATATGTCTTACATTTATTTGATCTCCTCTTCTTTCTATTAATTGAATGATATGAAATCCAAATTTAGACTCTATTACCTCAGATATTTCGCCTTGACGCAGCCTAAAAGCTGCTCTTTCAAATTCAGGCACTAGATCTCCTCTATTTACGAAACCAAGTTCACCACCTTTAGAAGCAGATACAGGATCATCAGAATATAATGTTGCAAGCATTTGAAAGTCTTCACCATTATAAACTCTATCTCTAAAAATATTTAGTCTTTCTTTTAACTTATCTTTTTGTGTTTGAGAGATTACTGGATTTATAATTATTTGAATTAATTCTAACTTAGTTGGGATATTAGGAATCTCTTCAGCTGGTAATTTATTAAAAAAACTTCTCACTTCAGATGGCGTTATGTTAATATCGTTTGAAATAGAACTTTGAACTTTTTGGGCTAAAAATTGATCTTTAACTATTTCAGCGAGTTCACTTTTAATTTCAACTATACTTTTTCCAAAGTAATTTTCAACTTTGCCAACAGACCCTAATTGACTTTCAAAATAACTTATTCTCTTACTAATTTCCAATTTAACTTCTTCATCTGATACCTCAACACTATCTACAATTGCCTGGTTAACTAATAATTTCTGAAAAAGCAAATCTTCAATAATTTCACATTTTATTGACAATGACTCAACATTTCCTTGTGATAGGTATTGTAAATATTGAGTTTCTATTTCAGATGAGAGTAAAATTTCATCTCCAATTATAGCTTCAACTCTGTCAATTGTTTGTCCGAAAGACATATAAACGGACAATAATAATGTAAATAAAATATAATTTTTTTTCATCAGTATATTTTTATTTTATTTTTAGATAAGGCCTTTTGATAAAGTTCATCTTCAATATCTTTCAAATAGTTCACTTTTTTTGTATTCAAAATAGTAGATCTTATTTTCCCTTTAACAATACTTAGGGGACTAATTGATTCTTTAGCTTGACTGTCTTTGACATATAAATAGTACATATATTTATCATCTTCGTCAGTAAAAACTGTGTTATTTTTTAAAAAAGCCTGACCATCATTAACAATGTTTGGAAAAATTTGACTTAAAGCTTTAAAGTATATCCATTCTTCGCTATTTAAATAAAAATCAGAAGCAAATTGAATACAATATTCTTTTAAATCTTCAATTTCACTTAAATTTTCAGATTTGATTAAGATTTTTATTTTGTCAATTTCCGGAACATTTTTTTCAATCTTAATAAATCTACCTTTAAAAATATTATTGGATAAAACTAATTCTTTTTTGTATTTTCTATAATATTCTTCAATTTCAAAACTTGTAATAATAGTGTCAAAATTTTGATTTAGCAGTTCCTTCTGGTACGCATGTATTAATAAAGATGCTCTGTAATCTTCTATTTGCTTTTCATATTTTTCTAAATTAGAATTCAAATTCATTTCTGCTTCTGATAACATCACTTGTTTTCTAGTCCAATCATTTATAAATTTTTCAACAAAATAAGATGAATCTTCTAAATACTTTGGCATATTTAACTTAATATCTAACAAATACAATTTTTTTTCATTTACACTAGCTATTATATCTTCATCTTTATCAGAAATACAAGACAAAGAAGATACAATAAACACTGAACATAAAATAAATAAAAAATTATTATTCATCACCAAATCTTATGCGCCTTGTATTTTTATAATATTTATTTTTAAGTAGATTTTCAAATAACTTTTTTTGATTCACAACTTCTAGTTGATCTTTTTGCCATTCCAACATTACAAAACCTAACTCCTCTATAGTTAATGGGATTTGTAATTCGGATAGTAATTTTGAATTACTAGATAAAGTTTCGTAATATGTATTATCATATTCACTATTCCATACTTTATTATCTGAATAAGAACTCCAAAAATCATCTGAAGTCAAAATTTTACTGCATTTATGACTAGATATTTTTGCATTGTCCTCATCAGAAAGACTATATAAAACATTGAAATCAATATCAATTTTGTATTTAAATCTCAATTTATGTATCCATACTTTTTCTAAGAAGTTCTGGTAATCTGCAATGACTTTTCCTTTTGTTTCATCAAGAGTTTTTTCAGATGGTGATAAAATATCATGTATTTCAATTATTACGAAATTATTATTATTAAGTTCAATTTTTTTAACCGCACCTTTTTTCCAAAGAACTTCATCAATAAATTTATTTTCTCCTCTTATAAAGTTGTTTTTTTCTACTTGCAAGCTTAGTGGTTTTTCAGTATTACATAACTTTAACAACTCCTCAACACTATAGTTAGTGCTTCTACTACTCATAGTCCATCCTAAACTTTTTTTATTTTTACCATTAATATTTTTCAATACTTTGTTTGCTGTTGTTTGATCAATACATGTATATATTGTAGCATTTAGTCTTTCAGGCCAAGTATACTTATAAGATAATAAATCAAAATATATTTGCATACCTAATGTATCATCTATTGCCCTATTCCATACGTTGTCGCTAGTTATATCGAATAATAAAATACCCTCCTTATACTCATTAAGAATAGCTTTATACTCAGGATATTTTTCTTCTAACTTACTATCTTCATAGGATACTAGCCTAGCATTTACAAAATCTATGTACAATTGATCTATGTCATTATTTTTAGCTTGATTTTGAACAATATACTCTGCAAATTCATTCATAGATATAGATTTACCATCAATTTTTAACAACTCAGAATCATCTTCTAATTGTATCTTAAAATCACCATTTTTGATTGCAGAATTTGATTTTTTTCTAAAATCTGCATAAGCAGAAGGTTTATTTATGACTTTATATTCATTTCGCAATTTTTCATATAATGCTTGAGTACTTAATTGCGATCTACTATCTCTTTCAATTTTCAATTTTAGTTCAGACTCTAAATTTTTAAAAGCAGGAATAGGCTTTTTATCTACAAGTTTAATGATGTGCCACCCAAAATCAGTTTTAAAGGGTTGAGAAATGTCTCCAATATTTTTTAACGAAAAAGCTTTATTTTCAAATTCAGAAACCATTTTACCAACACCAAATTCAGGAAGTAATCCACCATTTACTGCAGTCTTTTTATCTTCAGAGAATCTTTCTGATACATCAGCAAAATCATCACCATCATTCAATAAATTCATTGCATTAACCGCTTTTTGATATGCCTCGTTAATTTGGTTTTCATTTGCATCTTTTGCTGTTTTAAACATTATATGAGCAACCTTAACATTTCCTATAGCTTTTCTTTTGTCATTCACTTTAATTAAATGATAACCAAATTTAGTCTTAATAGGTAGTGAAATATTTCCGATATTAGTATTATATGCTGCAGATTCAAAATCATAAACCATCATAAAAGCAGTAAAATACCCTAAATTTCCGTCATTATATTTAGCTGATTGATCGTCAGAAAACTTTTTTGCAGCATCAGCAAAATCTAATTCGTTGTTTAAAATTCTATTTCTTATTTTTAATGCTTTATCATAAGCATTTTTTTCTTGTTCTTTTGTAGATTCTTGGCTTAAAGAAATAAGTATATGACTTGCATTTATATCAAATTGCATTCTTTGATAAGCTTCAGAAAGCATTTGTTTGTCAAAGTCCTTATTCCTTAAATATGGCTTAGCTAGTTGTTTTCTGTATCCTTCTAATTCAGTTTTAAACTTATTCAAAGTATCATACCCCAAAGATTGAGCTTCTATAACCTTAAGTTTAAATTTTATGTAAAGCTCCATATATTCGTCAAGATAGTCTAAAGTTACTTCAGAACTATTATTGTTCTTATAAAAAATATTTTTAAATTCATCTAAATAAACTGTTGTTGAATACTGTAATGTTGTATCCGAAATTCTAATAATTTCTTGTGAAAATGACAATAAAAAAATGAATTGCGTAGCTAGGAGTAAATATGTTTTTTTCATTATTAATTAATTTATTTTCTACTGTAATTAGGTGCTTCTCTGGTTATTGTAACATCATGAGGATGATTCTCAATAACTCCGGCAGTTGTTATCTTCAAAAATTTGGCCTCGCTAAGTGCTAAAATAGATTCAGAGCCAGTATAACCCATGCCTGCTCTTAGTCCTCCTATCATTTGATGAAGAACTTCACTCAGTTTACCTTTATATGCAACTCTCCCAACTATTCCTTCTGGAACAAGTTTATTAGAATTATGCTCTTCAGTTTGAAAATATCTATCTTTTGATCCCTGTTCCATTGCTTCAATTGAACCCATACCTCTATATGCCTTAAATTTTCTTCCTTGAAAAATAATAGTTTCTCCAGGAGCTTCTTCAACACCTGCTATAGTTGATCCAAGCATAACAGTGCTTGCTCCCGCTACAAGTGCCTTTACAATATCACCGGAATATCTAATACCTCCATCAGCAATTAGTGGAATATTCGACTTTTTAGCAACATTAGCAACCTCAATAATTGCAGTTAACTGAGGAACTCCAATTCCAGAAATTATTCTAGTAGTACATATAGATCCAGGTCCAATACCAACCTTTAATGCATCAGCTCCAGCCTTTATTAAATCTTTTGCTGCTTCAGCGGTGGCAATATTTCCAACAACTACATCTAACTTAGGATACAACGATTTAACTTTTTTCAATGTATCCAAAACCCCTTTACTGTGTCCATGAGCAGTATCAATTATAACAGCATCAACAGAAGCATTAACTAATGCCTTGACTCTATCAATGGTATCAGCTGTTACTCCAATGGCAGCAGAAACTCTAAGTCTACCATATTTATCTTTACATGCATTCGGTCGCAATCTATTCTTAATGATATCTTTGAATGTTATTAAACCAAGAAGTTTATTATTTGAATCAACAACTGGTAATTTTTCTATCTTATTGGATTTAAGAATCTTTTCAGCATTATCTAAATCATTTATTTCAGTTGTAACAAGATTTGTTGATGTCATTAAATTTGTAATAGGCATCGACATATCTTTTTCAAATCTTAAGTCTCTATTTGTTACAATACCAAGTAATTTAGTATTTTCATCAATAATTGGTATTCCACCAATGCTATTTTCACGCATAACTTTAAAAGCATCTCCTACAGTAGCTGATGTAAATAATGTTATAGGATCCAAAATCATACCGCTCTCAGATCTTTTAACTTTTCTAACCTCTTTTGCTTGACTAATTACATCCATATTTTTGTGTAGTACACCAATGCCTCCTTCTTGTGCAATAGCAATAGCCATTTTAGACTCAGTAACTGTATCCATAGCAGCAGACACAATTGGTATATTCAATCTAATATTGTTTGTAAATTTTGTAGAAGTACTCACAGAATTTGGTAAAACATCTGAGTATGATGGTACAACTAAAACATCATCATAAGTTAAACCCTCTTTTAAAATATTGTTACTCATCTAGTAAAATTAAATTTTATGCAAAATTAACATTTTATAAAAAAAAAGTTCTGTAAAAGGGGAATATTTAGTAATGAAATCAAATAATTATCTAATTAAAGAAATAACCCCAGATTTTTCAACCAAACTACCTACCCCGTTTAAATACTTTATGAGATAGACATAATTACCATCTTGAACTGAAATATTTTTAAATGTACCATCCCAGCCCTTTTCTGGATCATTAGTAAAAAATATTTCTTCTCCTCCTCTACTATAAATTGAAAAAGAATAACCAATGTTAGAAACAAAATAAGTAACAGGTATAAAAATTTCATTATGTTCATCTCCATTTGGAGTAAATACAGAGGGAACAAATAAAATTGGAGTTTGTGATATACAAGCAATATTTGAAAAACTACCCTCAGTTACAGGTCCATATGGTGTATTATCTCCTTCTATGGCTTGAATGTAGTAACAGAACCTACCATTTCCGTCTCCAAAACTTGTTACAACATCAACATACTTAAGTTCTTCGTTAGGATTATTCTCTATATCCCAAATGTGTAAAGGTACTAAATTAAATGGTTCTCTATTTACTGATCTATAAAGATAATACTTGGACACATCACCTATCCATTCTTTGTAATTATTAAAAAATATAGTGTTTGTGTATTCACCATCTAATGATGCAAAACCTGAATAATCAAGGTTGGTCTTAACATCTAAAAATATAGTTTGTGCAATTGAAGTATCATTTGAATAAGTAGGTGAATTATAAACAGGAGGTATTAATAGTTGACCACACGTATCTACTGGAAATACTTTATACTGATAAAAATAATCATCAGTTTCAGCACTATTATCATTAAACTGGATAGGACTTGATCCAGAGAAATTAACATCTCCTATTTTTGAAAAGTTATTCATTTGCTCTATAGATCTGTAAATATCATATCTTTCAATTACAGCAGACAAATCAACTATACAACTTAAATCAACAGAACCATCAAAATGATTAACAGAAACAGATTCAATGTAATTAAATAAAGGCTTGTTTGCTACATCTAAATTTATATTTATAATGTTCGAAACTGCTTTATAAGATGAATCAATATTAAACGCTTCAATAAAACAACTGTAGTTATTTGAAGAAGAAACGTTTTCAAATAAAAATTCGGTTACTCCATTAACTATAAATGACATATCATTAGAATTTCCAATACTATCAGTTTCAGTAACAATTACACTGTAATAACTTACACCTCCTTGCCAGTTAATGTAATCATTCCAATTTAATAAAATTGAGTAATCACAAGCATCAGAAGTATTTTGTAATAATATGGAGTTATGAGTTGAAGTTCTATTTTTAGAGTTACCACAACTATCTATTGCAAGTATACTAAAAGACTCCACATTAGAAACTGCTTGTGATGAAGCAAAAGTATATGTATTAACAGGATGTAGCACACTATCTAATGTTATCCATGCACCGTCAGAATCTAAAAAGTAAATTATGTAAAAATCAGAACCAGATGATTGCTCCCATGTTACAGTAGATTTTCCTAAGTTATCTACTGAGACATCAGTTATTACTGGAATATTAGGAGATAATGTGTCAAGCAAGTTGACAGAAGCAATAGACGATTTTGATACACATCCACTAACATCAGAAATTTCAACATAAAACTCAGGATTGTAATTGCAGTACTCTGTATTAAATTGATAAAATAAGTCTGGAAGTGATGTTATAATATTATCTAAATTGTTTATGTCTATGTAATGTAAATCATAGTCCAATGCAGAAGATGTTAGTAAAGGGTCATGTATTGGGTTCCAAGATAAATCTACAGATAATCCTGAATTTGTTACACTAGAGTTCATATATATAGTCGACAATGTATCAGAGTATAAAAGTGAGTCACTTCCTGAACCAACAACACCGCATGTAACTGTTCCTAAAAGAAAATAATAGCTTTTGGAATTTTGTGCATTAGATGCAGGGTGATAATATTGGTTAGATGGATAGAAAATACTGTCTATTAGTTGATATGGACCGCCATATTGTTTAGAAAAGTAAATATCGTATTTGATATTTGTATCTACAACTCCATCAGGAAACGAATAAAACAAGTCTACTCCTCCACTTTCATCAACAGCCAAGCATCTCAAATCAGGCTGTGGAGGGATTACATTAATTGTAATTGTTGCAATAACAATACCATTTGCAGGACAAAAATCATCATAGGCTTTTAAATTAAATGTATAAGCTCCCCCTTGTCTACCGCAACCAAAATCCTGCATGTGTTCACAATTCGATTGCCACAAAAAATCACCTGATACTGTTCCTGGAGATGACGAAGTTACGTTAAATGTAGCAATATTACTTAAGGCTAATTGTGGATCAAGTTGTCCTCCTTCGACTTCTAAAAAAACATCCTGCATATTACCTGTAGCATTTATATCATTATCAGTTGCAACAACTGAAAAACTAACAAGTTCACCTGCCATTACTGTTGTTTCGTAAGAAGGAAGACCAGTTGATGGATTTAATGTTGTGATCCAATTTTGAGGACCTACTGGGGAGGTAATAACTGGTGGAGAATTTTGAGAACCATTAGGTAGTGCTCCGCAAGCTAAAAGACCTACATTTACATCTCTGTAAACTTCAGCAACCAATTGTCCACACTTAAAAGCTTCAACTTTAACAACTGTAACAAATAAACCAGCAATATTGGAAAGGAAAGATATTTCACCATTTTCATTATTTAATGTTGGGTTTCCTGGTATTGGAGAATTTACATTATATGGAGGACTATATGTTAAAGCAGATGCACTAGGATTGGCAGCATTGTAAGTAGCAGCAACATCTAATGGTTCTGCCCAACTGTAACTTAGAGAATCCAATTCAACATCAAATGCAAGGTGGCTATATGAAAAAGGATATCCTGTACACAAAATAGTTTTTGGTTCTTCTTTAAATATTGGTGAATTTTCATAACACGTATTTCCATTTGGCAAGATAATACCGTTTGGATCAGTATAAGGATACATAACAGACCTAACTGTCCAATCTTCAAAGCCAGGATTTGGTATATTGACAATGTTTTCACTTCTACAGCAAGTTCCCCATGTAAAATGCCAACCATCAGCTGGAGGAGTACCTGTTATTACAATTGGTGCAGAAACATAGTTCCACTGTTTTACAGCACCGAATGTATTAATTGGTTGTGTATTACAATCATAGCATGGAGTTGTACCGGCTACTCCAGTTGGAGAAATATCAACTGAAGAAAAATAAGGTAAATTAATAGAAAATAATGATGGATGATTGTGAACAGTAATGTCATATCCAACAGTACTAAAATCAATTCCATCACAATCTTGATAAATAGTTAAATAAAAAGTGTATTTGCCATAATCAAAACTTAAAGGATCTTTATTACACTCCCAAGTTATTTCACCACCTATGTAATGAGAAGAAAATACATTTGATGCTAATAAAGATAATACAAATAAAAAAATTAATTTTTTCATCTATCAAGTTTTCACAAATATATAAAAAAGTAATTTACGTATTTTTAAAATTTATAATCGTTCAAATTAGAAAACACAAAACTGTATTCTTGAACTAATTTATTCATTATTTCTGAAACTGGCTTAATTCTATTTATAGATGCTGAAATCTGTCCAATTTCTAATTCACCGTTAATTAAATCACCCTCAAACATTCCTTTTTTTGCTCTTCCTTTTCCAAGTAAAACTGAAAGTTCTTCTTTAGAAGCATTATTAGTATATGCTTCTTGAATTTTATCGTAGAATTTATTTTTCATCATTCGAACAGGAGTCAACTCTTTAAGAGTTAATTCTGTATCTCCTTCATTTGCATTAATTATTTCTAGCTTGAATTTTTCATGAGCTGATGACTCATTACTTGCAGCAAATCTACTTCCAATTTGCACGCCATCAGCACCTAAAATCATAGCAGCAAGCATTGATTTGCCAGAGCTTATTCCACCAGCTGCAATTAAAGGAACATCAACAATATCTCTTATCATCGGAATCAAACACATAGTAGTGATTTCTTCAATACCATTATGTCCACCTGCTTCAAAACCTTCTGCAACAATGACATCAACTCCTGCTTCAAGACACTTTAATGCAAATTTTTTGTTTGCAACAACATGTGCTACAGTAATACCATTTTCTTGTAAAAAAGAAGTGTATTTTTTGGGGTTGCCAGCTGATGTAAATACTACACTCACTTTTTCTTCAATAATTATTTTTAAATGCTCATCAACATTTGGATAAAGTAATGGAATATTCACTCCGAAAGGTTTGTCCGTAGCTTTCTTACACTTTTGTATATGTTGTCTTAGTACATCTGGATACATCGAACCAGAACCGATTAATCCCAAGCCACCATGATTACTGACAGCTGATGCTAAACGCCAACCGCTACACCAGACCATACCACCTTGAATAATAGGATATTTTATTCCAAAAATTTTACTAATTCTATTCATAAAATTATATAAATTTGTTGCGTGGACTAAAATAAAAATTAAAAGCTATTAAATAATGAGAAATGATCAATTAATTTTTGATTTAATTAAAAAAGAATATCAAAGACAAAAAAATGGTATTGAACTTATCGCATCAGAAAATTTTGTTAGCGATGAAGTAATGCAAGTAATGGGATCATGTTTAACCAACAAATATGCAGAAGGATTCCCTGGAAAAAGATACTATGGAGGCTGCGAAGTAGTGGATGAAGTAGAAAATCTTGCGATAGATAGAGCAAAAAAACTGTTTGGAGTTGAATATGTTAATGTACAACCACATTCAGGATCACAAGCTAATGCTGCTGTTTTTTTAGCATGTTTAAATCCTGGAGACAAAATACTAGGGTTCAACTTAGCTCATGGGGGCCATTTGACACATGGTTCACCGGTTAATTTTTCAGGAAAATTATATAAAACTTTTTTTTATAATGTTAAAAAAGAAACTGGAGTAATTGATTATGATGAATTAGAAAAGATAGCTGTAAAAAATAATCCCAAAATAATCATTTGTGGTGGCTCAGCATATTCTCAGGACTGGGACTATAAAAAATTTAGAGAAATTGCTGACAAAACAAATTCATTATTAATGGCAGATATTGCACATCCTGCTGGATTAATTGCAACAGGCTTACTGAACAACCCAGTACCCCATTGTCATATTTTAACAACAACAACACATAAAACTTTAAGGGGTCCCAGAGGAGGTATGATTATGATGGGTGAGGATTTCCCAAACCCATTTGGACTTAAAACCCCTAAAGGTAAAACAAAGATGATGTCAACAATTTTAAATTCTGGTGTTTTTCCTGGATCACAGGGC
>TARA_B100000963_G_scaffold9788_1_pt1 | contig 15136 bp, 28 predicted proteins | sample TARA_B100000963 | Tara Oceans TARA_B100000963 (sample SAMEA2622097) | marine metagenome | biome: marine biome (ENVO:00000447); feature: surface water layer (ENVO:00002042); material: "saline water (ENVO:00002010), including plankton (ENVO:xxxxxxxx)" | depth 5 m | reverse complement strand
AAAAAAAATTGGAAGGATAATTCCTTCCTTTTTTATATAAACGGCTCCGTAGCTCAGTGGATAAGAGCAACGGTCTTCTAAACCGTAGGTCACAGGTTCGAATCCTGTCGGAGTCACCAATGGCGGGTATGATGGAATGGTAGACATAACGGACTTAAAATCCGTGGCCAATATGGCGTGAGGGTTCGAATCCCTTTGCCCGCACCATTGGTATAAATAATAAGCGGAAAAAACGAGGAGCAAAATATGAACAATAAAAACAGTTATAAAGCATTTCCCCCGTTTGCAATAATTGAAGTTGCAAGAGAAGGATGGCGTAGTGTAATGACAATTGAACATTCACCATTACGTAAACTTGACCCAAGAGTAGCACACATGGTATTTTCAATACTAGGATTTATGTGGAGTGCAATTTTTGGTATTATGATTATGGAAAGTATGACAGCTTTTACAGTAAGTGCTTTCGCACACATAGTACTGATTAGTGGTTGTGTCATAACATACTTTGTATTCAATGAAGCTGACAAAAGACCAGAAAGTCTTAATGATACAGTTTTTAGATTGAAAGATGGTTACCATAGTTTTCCAAGAGCAAGACAAAACATGTATGTAAATGGACAAAAAGTCCAACTGGATGCAAATGATCCAGGTGGCGAACACGAATAAAATATCAATTAAAAAATAGGAAAATAAATGAAAGCTGGAGACGCATTAATAGAAGCCGCTAAAAAGCAAGCTGAAGGTGAAGTTGCCGTACACAGAGCAAACATTGAAGTCTACAAGACAATGCCAGCTGGCATCGGAGAACACTCCGATGTCACTGAGGCAGTTATTGCAGAGCTTGATAAATTAGCCGCCGCTAATGACCGACTTGAAATGATTGAGAAATTTTTTCAATCTTAGTTAAATAACATAATTAATATCCTTTTCTGGATACACTCAAATTCTGACAGGAGAAGCATACTATGGCATTTTACAATGATTTCCAAAGCGAAACCAGACGTGCAGTTATTAATCTTATAGACAGTGAATTTTTACAATGTACTTTTTACGAACATGATCAAATTATCGGAGCAATCGAATATCCTGACAAAAGTTATCATTATGTCAGAGATGCCGCTGAAAATTGGATAGAAGGTATAATGACTATTGATACTGTAAAAAATTATACAAAACAACTTGACTTATTCTCAAAATGATGCATAATTAGTATTATAAAGGAGAAACCAAATGGCATTAGGAATGTTTATATTCATGGCGTTATGGTCAGTTGATAATAAAGAATTCTTAGAAACAGTTAATATTCAACGTGCAGATGGTTTTACTTGGCAACAAATCGAATGTAGAGAAGTCGACCCAAAGTTGCCAGCTATAACCATCGACACTCCAACTGGTAAGAGTTTAGTATGCGCCAAACTGACGAATTAACAATAAAAGAAGCTGAAGAGGATTTGATGCATCATTTCCTCTACAGCCAACCCACCCCAAAACAAAATCCTATCTTACGTTTTATAAACAGAGCAGGCTGGGCTTTTGTAATTTTTGTAATTATTCTTGCATTATTAGGTTGACAATAAGACATCTTGGTGTTATAGTCAATACATAAGCTAAAAAAGAGGACAAGAATATGAGTAGACAGAAACCACAATATAATTCACGTCAAGTCTTAGAACTAGCTATTGAAGTAGACAAAGCTCAAGGTTTTGTAAAAAGCGGTTTTGGTTACTTTGATAGTATAAAAGATAAACGTATAGACGATAACAAAACTTGTATTCTTAATTTTATGCAAGGTCTTCCTGAAGCTGAAGATATTGTTATCAGCAATGAATCCAAAGCTGAAGCTGACAAAATTATAGACGAGTTCAAACAAGAATTGGTTGCCAAAAAACTAATGGGTACACTCAATGACTTTGAACAAAGTGTACTAAATGCAATTGGCAATGAAACTACTAATAATTTTGGTGTTGCAGTTCTAGCAAGCCTTCCTAATAGTTTTAGAGTTTTACAAAAAAGACAAGGTTTAGATAACTTTTTTGAAGCAAATCGTAAGACAAGCGAATTTGTTGGAAAAGTTGGCGAACGTTTAAAATTTACAGTAGATGTAAAAGATGTGAAGTTTATTGCCAAATTTAATATTCATTTGGTGACCTGTATTAATGATGATGGAAACATTGTTAAGTTTTTCTTCAATAGGGAACCAGATATTGCTGGTATTTTAGAAGGCAAAAGAGTTTTACTTACTGGAAAGGTTAAGACACATGATGTCAGCAAATTCAGTAATTGTAAAGAAACTGTAATGAATTATGTCAAAATAGAACAATAAAAAGGTTGACATATCCGCAGTTGATGTTATCATGTATATATAAGTTGTTAAAAATAGGAGTGAGAAACTAATGCAGACAACAGAAAAACAAGTTCGTATTGCTAATGGTACGTATAGAAATATTAATGTAAAGGACGTTGTGTTTCCTTTAGTTAAAGATTACAAGCAAGGTAAAACAGGTAACTTCGTTACAGTTGATGGTAGTGCAGTGCCTGGATTCCCGGACCGATCCATTCGTGTAAAGGTAGTTGATAAAAGTGAGTTCGACTATATGGAAGACGGTGAGAATGTTGTGACTGGTGAAGCCGCCGAGCCAGAAACAGATGATCAGATCATCGATAGGTTGCGGGAGCGATTTGAGATCCTAGAAGACATGACTTATGCTTCATGTGATGGGGTCGTTCGCGGTATGGTAGTTACTGGACCTCCAGGTGTTGGTAAATCGTTTGGAGTTGAGAAAGTACTCAAAGAAGCTGGCATTATGAAGAAGTTGAGCCAGGATAGCTTGCGAAGGTTTGGAGTTGAAAAAGGTGCGGCGACACCAATTGGACTTTACCAGTTGCTATATGATTACAGTGCTGATGGTAGTGTGCTAGTGTTAGATGACTGTGATAGTGTATTGTATGATGAACTGAGTTTGAACTTGCTCAAGGCGGCACTAGATAGTAGCCCTAAGCGAACATTGAGCTGGAGGTCAGAAAGTAGAGCACTTGCTAATAATGGTGTTCCGGATCAGTTCGAGTTTAAAGGTTCGATCATTTTTATTACCAACGTTAAGTTCGAAAGGACACGAGGTAAACTAAAAGATCACCTAGATGCGATAATGTCCAGATGTCACTATTTGGATCTTACATTGGATACAATGCGAGACAAGTTTTTGAGATGTAAACAAATTGTAGCTGACGGTATGTTGAATACTTACAAGTTCAGTGAACAAGAACAGAAAGAACTTATGGATTACATCTACACTAACAAAAATAAACTTAGGGAGATGAGTTTGAGAATGGTGCTCAAAATTGCCGACCTTAAGAAAATGAATGCTAACAAGTGGAAGAGTTATGCAGAGTCCACTTGTATGAAAAGGCTTTAAAGAATTCGATAACTGACGACTTACAATATTAAGTTATCGATACTAACTGGTGTACTCCTCTGTCTGCGTCACTCTCACTCACACCAGTTAGGACTTGGAGGGCTAGTAAGAAATCTTACTAGTCCTCTTATTTTATAAGTAGTACGAAGGGAATGAAATTGACTCAGCCAAATACAACCTTTAAATTATCAATCAGAGATGTAGAAATTATAGAACACGCCTTGAGAGCAAAAGCAGGACGGAGAGGACTAGCCATAGCCCAAGGTGAAACATCAGCAGAACTTAGAAAAGAAATGCATGAAATACAAGAAGTATTAGGTAGAATATACGAGCAGAAAAACTTTTATGCAAAGTTTCCTGATGGAAAAACTTATGTGAGTGGATAAATGAGCGGATATACAGAATACGGTTATAGAGGACTAGAAGAGTTAAAGCAAAAAGAAAGTGAAATAGAAAAACTTCGTGCTGAAATCTCAGAACTAAAGATGCAATTACAAGCTATGGAAAATAGATGTAATGACTTACAAGCAAAAGCTAGTGTACCTCGCTATTGACAGATTATAAAAACGAGCATATAATCAACATATGAATACAAAACTAATCCTCAAAGATGAGGTCAATTGCAAGTTTGAAGGACTTGGGTTGTCTACTCGTCGCACTTTGGAAAAGAAATTAAAATTCTTTTTACCTTATGCATATCATGTACCGGCATACAAACTTGGTAGATGGGATGGGTGTGTAGGATATTTTACTATGGGTGGAGCAACATTTATAAACTGCTTGCCTATAATTTTGCCTATACTAGATGAGGAAAACTATAATATTGAAATAGAGGATAATAGACAGCCACATGATTTCCGTTTTGATTTGGTAACCGAAGATATGTTTAGTGATAAGGTTTGGCCTGAAAAACATCCTGCGTCAGGTAAACCAATTGTATTACGAGATTATCAAGTGGAAGTAATTAACAAGTTTTTGCAAACGCCACAATGTTTGCAGGAGATTGCAACAGGTGCTGGTAAAACATTAATTACGGCGGCACTGAGTTATAAGTGTGAACCTTATGGTCGAACGATCGTCATTGTCCCTAACAAGGATCTAGTTACGCAGACAGAAGCGGACTATATTAATTTGGGTCTTGACGTAGGAGTCTATTTCGGTGACAGAAAAGAAGCGGGACGAACTCACACCATATGTACTTGGCAGAGTTTAAACATAATGGAAAAAAGATTCAGAGACGGACTAAGCGATAGCGGGTTACACGATTTTGCAGAGGGTGTTGTTTGTGTTATGGTAGACGAAGTACACCAAGCTAAAGCAGACGTATTAAAGAAACTGCTAACTGGTGCATTTAGTAATATCCCAATACGTTGGGGACTAACAGGAACAATACCCAAAGCAGAACATGAACGACTAAGTCTTGAAATATCATTGGGCGAAGTAACCAACAGTTTAAGTGCTCATGAACTTCAAGACTTGGGCGTACTAGCCAACTGTGAAGTAAATGTACTACAGTTGCAAGACACAGTAAGTTATGGTGACTATCAGAGTGAACTTACATACCTAACTACAAATAAAGATAGATTAGATTACATGGCAGAGCTAATTGCAAAATTAGGCGAAGCAGGTAACACTCTAGTGCTAGTAGATAGAATTAAAGCAGGACAAGGATTACTTGAAAGACTAGGAGACGAAACAGTTTTTATTAGTGGTTCAATGAAAAGCAAAGATAGAAAAGATGAATATGACGAAGTTAGTGAAGCCAATAATAAAATTATTGTAGCAACATATGGTGTTGCGGCAGTTGGTATTAATATTCCACGTATTTTTAATCTTGTACTCGTAGAGCCAGGTAAAAGTTTTGTTAGGGTTATACAAAGTATTGGTAGAGGCATACGTAAAGCACAAGACAAGGATCATGTGCAGATATGGGATATAACATCAAGTGCAAAATTTAGTAAGAGACATTTGACTGAGCGAAAGAAATTTTATCGAGAAGCCAAGTATCCCTTTCACATAGAGAAAGTTGAATACCGATGACAAAAATATTAACAGTAGACAATACTACATATGATTTAGATTTTGTTCCAGAAGAAATAGAAGATATCAGATATTGTGTATTAGATTACAGCAATCCTAAAGAAGCAGACTACATATTTGTTCCTTTAGTATTTTTAGAAAGTTTTAATAGTCCAGCCGCTGTTTTGAAAGTAGGACAAAAGCAAGTTAGGGTACCTTTAGATTGGAGTTTGATAGTATGTGATCCAAGCATTGGCGATCCAGAAGTGTTGCCTGTTACAAGTTTAAATGATAGAGGCTTTGCGGCATTTGTATTCAATCCTATTACTGGATTTTTGCCCAGCTTTGAACAAATAGAAATAGTAAACATTTATCAAGAAGTAAAATGGTATTTTCCAAAACTAAAGTTTGGACATATTCTTGCAGTACCACTAGGACAAAAAGATAATAGTCCATGTGCATATTTTGTTAAGGATACAAATAAAATACCAGATGTATTAAGCACGGAGGATTTATGGTAGAAGTAATTGGATATATCTTAGTTGCAGTAAATTTAAGTCCAGCTGGAGATGTTGGTGGCACTGCAATTAATTATTACAACAGTAACGTTGAATGTTACACTGATGCAGTAATATTAGAACAAGAAGCAAATCCTGGAGTTGGATTTGTATGTTTAGAAGATTTTGTTGTAAAAGAATGAGTGGTCAAAGGCGTTGGTTAAAATTATGGAGTAGAACCGTTGGCATGCCAGTTGGTGTCAATGATGAGGACAAACCAGAGTTTTTACCTATTACACAAGATGATGTTCATAAAGCATTATGGTTCAGAACCTTCTGGATTGTCTTGCATATTTGCACTTGTGGCTTTATAATAGTAGGTAACGGAAGGGTGATGGGACTATGGTAGAAGAAGATCCACTTAAACCACAAGACACTTGCAGTATATGTAGTAGTGAATATGACGAAGATGCAGGTGGCATACAAGGCTACTTTGGTATATTACCAGTTACATTTTGTGAATGGTGTTACAGTAGTATATACGACATGATAGCACAAGACATAAAGAGAAATGAAGAGTATGAGTAAAGACAAAAAAACCAAAGAAGATGCTAAAGCAATAAAAGAATGGCTAGAAAAAAACAAAGTTACGATTTGCCCTGAGGGAGAATATACAGACCCAGAAGAAATTATTTACATATACAAAGTAGGTAAACGTAAATGAATAAACTAACAATAAAAGAAGAGATGCGAGCTATAGACCAACGTGATAGAAGTTGGTGGGATAGTTTGACTGAAGAAGAACAAAAGAAAGTTGGCATCTTTGTATTAATGCGATATACTAGTGCAGTACAAACTCGTAATACAGATATAGAACATCATTATCTTGCATTAACAAATGAGCTTGTAAACAAGCACTATAACATCTTAAGACGTGAACCTCAACTGCAACATAAGTTGTTACAGTGCGTTGGGTTGGGTACTACACAATTCCATCCATGGATACCACCTAGCAAACAGCGAAAAGGTAAGTCTGGTAAACTAATTAAATGGTTGCAAGAATTGTATCCTATATATAATGACGATGAACTTGATTTGTTGGTAAGTACAAATGATGTCCTAAACTTTAAAGACTTAGCTGAAGAAATGGGCATGGATAAAAAACAAATCAAAGAGTTATTTAAATGAAATGGTGGATATTATTATTAGTAACAGCTCATGCAGACGGGAATATAACAGTGCAACCAGAAGATAGATTTAATTACAAGCCAAGTTGTCAAATGGCACAAGAAGCAAGACAAATGTATCTAAATGCGGCACATGAATATCATAAAGGATATATCTGTTTAGCGGAGCCTAATGATGACAACAGCTGAACAAATTGTAACACAAATAGGAACTATTGGTGTGAAAGTAGGCACATACAAATGTGAATATTGTAAGAAAAGTTTTCAAAGAGAAAGCACACTCTTGGCTCACAGTTGTGAAAAGAAAAGACGTTGGCAAGCAAAAGATAATCAAGATGTCTTGGTAGGCTTTGCAAGTTATGATTTGTTTTATAGAATTGAAATGCAAAGCAAACCAAAAGAATACACAGACTTTGTAGACAGTCAATACTATACAGCCTTTGTAAAGTTTGGTGCATACTGTTTGAATATAAAAGTAATTGACCAAGAACAATTTACACGTTGGTTGATTAAAAACAAAGTTAAATTGAAAGATTGGCCCACTGACAGAATGTATCTGTTGTTTGTAAAAGATCATTGTAAACGTGAAAGTGTAGAACGTGCATTAGAGCGTTTTGTTGAAAATGCAAATACGACAGAATATTTCTCAGAATTTTGGGAACGTGCAAGTGGTTATCTTATTGCAGAGTGGATAGAAATGGGTAAGATATCACCTTGGATAATTATATCTAGTAAGCGAGCAGAAACAGCTATTGCAAACATGCCTGATGATTGTGTGACAAGAATTGCTAATAGTATTGATGCAGATTATTGGGCAAAGAAAAGACAACTTAATCCACATGATGCATATTTTGTACAGGAGATGATAGATGGCACTACCTGATATTGATATAGATTTTGCAGATCGAAATGAAGCACTAAAACATTTTAAACATGTACCAGCTAGGCTAAAGCAACGTAAACACAACACTGGTGTATATTTTCATAGAGTACCAAGCAATCCGTTTACAAACATTTGTACTGTTGAACACACAGATGCAGATGATATGGGATTTTTTAAATTAGATTTACTTAATCTTAGTATATACAAAGATGTTAAAGATGATGATCATTTAAACCATCTGATGGAAAAAGAACCAGTTTGGGAACTTTTAGAACACAAAGATTTTGTTGACAAAGTTTTTCATTTGAGTGGACATGATAGCTTGTTAAAACAATTGCAACCAACGTCTGTAGAACAATTGGCGGCAACACTAGCAATAATTAGACCAGCAAAACGCCATCTACAGGACAAAGGGTGGCAAACTATAATGAAAGAAGTTTGGGTAAAACCCATAAATGATAACAAGGCTTACTACTTTAAGAAAGCCCATGCAGTCAGTTATGCAATGGCAGTCATTGTGCATATAAATTTAATTTGTGAACAGTTAGGTTATTAGATTTTTCTAATCAATTGTATATTACGTCTTTTTACTCTTTTTTGCATTATATCACTAAGACTAATACAAGGTCCATGTAGTATTTCAAAATCTTTTATACTAAAAGTGATTAAACTAGTTCTATACTGTTCGAAAGCATTCTTAAAAATGATATTGATAGGAATCATACGATTAGTTCCCCACCACCATTCTTCGCCTAGTTCTAAGAACTCCATTTTAGCTTCTACATCTTTAATACTTTCGTAATTGTACATACTAACCAAATTGTTATCTTTATTTTGTATAATACCAACATATTCATTGCCTCCGTACTTAACAAGGGTTAAAAATGGAAATTCATCTAATAAATCTTGATATTTTTTAGGAACGTTGTTCATTGTTTTTACTTATCCAAATAAATACTTGTAAGGATTAGACATATGTACCAAGGAACACTTTACGATTACAATCAACGAGCAGAAATACTTATACCACAAAGACGTGGCACTACCTACTACGGGCCTGACAATCACAAATATCTTTGTGCATATAAAGGACTTAATGTTGACTTCGACTTTTTTGTTAAAAATACAGATGGTAAACCTCAATCGTTGCATAATAAAACTTACACTGCAACTGTGCTTGATAGGACAACAAAATCAACTGTCCTTACTAAAAATTTAATCCCTGAAGATTATGATAAGGGATTACTTGTACTCAAGTTAGATCACGGTGAAACTGAAGCACTTGATGCTAAGTTATATGATCTTATAATTACTTATACCATTACAGGAGCCAGCGGAAGTTATGGTGGAACAAGTGATTTGAATCATCGAATGACCTTTGTGTTAGAAATTAAAGATGGTGCAATTGCAGAACTTAGACCAAGTGAAGCTGTAAGTAGTTTTAATCCTGTTGGTGATGATAGAGTAGGCGGTAGAATGACTGGACCTGCACAAAATAATAGTACAAGTGGTTTGAACACAGTTCAAGTATTTTTAACAAACTACACCGGTACGTATAAAATGCAAGCAACATTAAGTTTACAACCAACAAGTGCTGATTTTTTTGATGTACCAGGACAAAGTTACACAGTGAGTAGTAGCACAATAGTTGATTATCACACATTTATTGGTATGTACACCTTTGTTAGATTAGTACATACACCCGATGCAAGTAATTCAGGAACACTTGACAAAGTCATATATAGAAGTTAATATCATAATATGATTGTATTAGAATTTATTCGACAACACATGCCTGTTGGTTGGAAGCATACTCCAAGTGGGTGGATTAGTGGCAACTGTCCAATGTGTAGTCAGCGTGGTCATAGAGCAGATACCCGAGGACGTGGAGGTATTATGTTTAAAGATGATACATTTCAATACAATTGCTTTAATTGTGGATTTAAAACTGGATGGAGTGAAGACAGACGTATAGGTGGTAAACTTACAAGTTTGTTAAAAACATTTGGTGTTGACGAATCTGACATACAAAGAATTAATTTAGAATTGTTACGTGAACAAGACAGCAAAGATATCAGTAAACAATTTATAAAACAAGAAAAAGAAACAAAAACTAAAATAGATTGGCAGCCAATGGAATTGCCTCCAAACAGTTATAAAATTGGAGCCTATCCTTTGGACATTTTAGATAAAAAACAACTAGAACAATTAGCACTGGCTTGTACATACACAATGAAACGTGGTTTGGACTTTCATGAACATTGGTATTGGTCACCATTTATGCATTTTGCAAGTAGAGTAATACTGCCGTTTTTTTACAAAGGCGTTATAGTTGGATATACTGCACGTTGGGTAGGAGATGATAGACCTGATACAATGCCTAAATATTTTAATCAAATGCCAAAAAACTTTGTGTACAATTTAGATGCACAATCTAAACATGATAAAGTTATTGTAACTGAAGGTCAATTTGATGCTTTGCATGTTGGTGGTGTTGCACTTGCAGGAAATACTCCCAACAAGGTTCAGTGTGCTATTATAGAAGATTTAGGCAAAGATGTAATATTACTTCCTGATTTTGATAAAGCAGGTATAGATACAGTAAATATTGCAATTAAGCGAGGATGGAATGTAAGTTTTCCTCCTTGGGAACATGATATAAAAGATGCAAGTGATGCAGTAGAAAGATATGGTCGCTTGTTTACAGTTAGGAGTATATTAGAAAGTGTACAAACCTCTCGGACAAAGATTAGGATACTGGCAAAGTCAACCTGTAACAGATGAACAATGGATGTTGTGGAGAAAACAATTTACTAAACAAGTTAGATGGCATAAAAAATATGCATGGATACCACATTTGATTAACGGAAAGTTTGTTTGGTTCAATTATTTTTTCGAAAAACATAATAATCATTATGTAAACGGTAAACTTGACACTATTGGTATAGAATGTTATACTATGGAAGATTATATAGAAAGAAAATTGATGGGTGAATTATGAGTGAAGACTACAGCGCCGATCTACAGAAACTTTATTTAGAGTTCTTGTTAGCTGACAAGGACTTGTTTGTGCGTTGTAATGCTATTTTAAAAAGCAATTACTTTGATAGACAGTTTAGAGATACAGTAGAATTTATACAAAAGCATGTTGAAGAATACAGTGATGTTCCTATGTTGGATCAAGTGCGGGCTGTGAGTGGTGTTGATGTTCAAGATGTAAAAGCAAGAGTAAATGATGAACATAGAAATTGGTTTATGGATAATTTTGAACAGTTTTGTAGACACAAAGCATTAGAAGGTGCAATACTTGCAAGTGCAGATAAACTAGAACGCAAAGAGTATGGAACTGTAGAAGGACTAATAAAAGAAGCAGTTGAAATAGGACTAGCAAAAGATTTTGGTACAGACTATTGGGAAGACCCCGCAGGGCGTATACAAGCTATTAAAGATAGCAGAGGACAGAACACAACAGGTTGGGAAACATTTGATAGAGTATTGTATGGTGGATTCAACACAGGTGAACTGAATATATTTGCAGGTGGTTCGGGCAGTGGTAAAAGTTTGTTTATGCAAAATTTAGCATTGAACTGGGCATTGCAAGGCAAGAATGTTGTATATATAAGTTTGGAACTTAGTGAAGAACTGTGTGCTATGCGACTTGATGCTATGCTTACTGGTATGGGTACTAAAGACGTAATGAAAAATGCCAGTGATGTTGAGTTGCGAGTTAAAATGGCAAGTAAAAAAGCTGGTGGTTTACAGATTGTACAAATGAAAAATGGCTGTACAGTAAATGATATTAGAGCATACTTAAAAGAGTTTCAAATACAAAATGAAGTAAAAGTAGATGCGTTGTTGGTAGACTATTTGGATTTAATGATGCCAATAACTGTAAAAGTAAATCCAAGTGATCAGTTTATAAAAGACAAATTTGTTAGTGAAGAATTACGTAACTTAGCAATAGAATTAAATATTCTGTTTGTGACTGCTTCGCAGTTGAATAGAAGTGCAGTAGATGAAATAGAATTTGACCATAGCCATATTGCAGGAGGTATTAGTAAAATTAATACAGCAGATAATTTAATTGGTATCTTTAGTAGTAGAGCAATGCGTGAGCGTGGTCGTGTACAAATTCAGTTTATGAAAACACGTAGTAGCAGTGGTGTTGGCAGTAAACTGGATCTCAAGTTCAACATGGATAGTTTAAGGATAGAAGACTTAGATGAAGATGAACAAGAGAATGATGGCGGAGTAACCAGTATATATCAGAAGCTTAAAACAAAAAGCACAGTAGCACCAGCAGGTGAAACTGTAGCTGAAAACAATATGGATGCAGATCCACAAGTAAATGCAACTGATAGATTAAAAAGTTTATTGAGGAAAAGCAGTGATTAGATTAGCAACTAAACAAGAGTTGGAACATATAGAAAAAGATCCAGTAAGACCCCACATAAGCAAAGAATGGCGCACAAGAAGTGGAAGAGAAGTTTATGTGTTAGAAAAAGATTCGCAAATTGCGGCAGTGATTTGTGTTGCATATACAGACGAAGTTCCAACAAATGAAAATGATATGAAATGGGTAGGAATCAATACTGCTGTATTTTACACAGTATGGAGTTATCAACCTGGAGCAGGAAGGGAAATAGTAAATGGAGTAGCAGAGCGTATTAAAAATCAACGTCCTTGGGTAAAAAGATTTGTGACGTTAAGTCCACTAACAGAAATGGCAAGAAAGTTTCATTTAAAAAATGGAGCAAAATTGATTGCGAAACATGAAGATTGTCAAAACTTTGAATATGAAATGTGCTGAAGCAAAGGTGCAGTGTACCTTATCTTTCTTTAACTATGATTCTGAACTACAAGCACTGTATTTTAAAGTTGAGTCATTAATATGAGCCTATTTTGAGCCTGTGTTTTGTGCTTGCATGCCATTGATGATGTTGCTCTTATTGTTAACGGATCCTAAGTTGAGAATCAAAAAATACGCAAATGCCATAAGTGCTAGTCACCAATGCTCCAGCAACAATATTTACTAAATACTACTAAGATGAAGCGTAAAACGAGATCAATATTGGAAGAAATAAATGCTATGTCACCAAAACGTGACAAAAAGCATATTGTGGAATCAAATGGTCAGCAAATTATTGTGACAGCAATAAATTTAATCAATATGATCAATGAAAGTTTTGATGTGGAAACTGCGGCTGATTTGAACAAGCGTTTAATAAATGCAATAAGAACCAAAGATCCACGTAAGTTTCAAAGAGGTATTGGTAAAGTCGATGAAGATAAAAGACATAATAAGCGGGACTAAGAAACGTAAAAAACGTGGCAGTCGAATAAAAAGAATCATAGGCGATAGCTTACATAAGCCAATACGTGAAGGCGGCAATATTTTTCCTGATAGTGTAAGTTTCGATCATAAAATTATTCCAAATTTAATGCAACAAATCAATAGTGTACTAGCTAAGACCAACACCAAAGCAATTCCAATTGGTAGTGGTGCTACTCCAACTCCTGGTAAGATGAGTGGAGACTTAGATATGATTGTAGACCTTGCTGATTTACAAAATGCATTTAACATGCAAGACCAAGAAGCAAAAGTAATAAGAAAAAAACTTAGACAACAATTTGACCTAGCAGGATTCAATACAGGACAAAGCGGTACAAGTGTACACGTAGAAGTTCCTATTGGTGATAACACACACCAAATTGATATTATGATAGTTGCAAATGCAGAAACTGCTAGTAAGTTTCATACACACAACATTCCACAAGGTAGTAAGTTTAAAGGTGTGAACAAAATGATTACTATAGCTAAGTTAGCTAAAGAGAAAGGTATGAAGTGGTCACCATATAAAGGACTTGTTAACCGAGATACAAACGAATTAATTAGTAGTAATTTAGATGATATAGCCAAACGTTTGTTAGGCCCTAATGCCCGAGGACAAGATTTAGGCAGTGTAGAAAGTATTCTTTCAGCATTGGGTAAAGAAGCAGGAGATGCACTTTTGGCTGATCTTAGAGATGATCCAGGTTGGAAAGAGCTTGACTAATGAGATTTCATCACTTAATTGAAAACCAAATGTGGGACAACTTGATGACAAAGAACAGCGGTGTTTTCTATCGTGGTACTGCCGGTGAAGGCAAGGGCACTGGACTAGGAGCATTAGGCAACGGAGTTTACCTTACATGGACAGAAGGCATGGCAAAAGCATTCGCACAACATGTCGGTGGTGAAGTAAAAAAGTATAAAGTAAAACCAGGACTTAAAATGGCAGACGCTCAAGGACCAGAAGTAATTGCAATTAAAAAAGAAATGGGTTTTGAGCCTTGGGAATACAGCAACGATGCGATGTATGGTGGCATGATGACTATGGGACTCAAAGACCTAGGGTTTGACGGAGCAGTAAGTGATAAGCCAGCAGACGGTATTGTAATTTTTGATCCAAGTAACATCGAGGAAGTAGAGTAATGCGGGCTCGTGAACTTCTAACAGAAGCTACTGATAAAGGTAGAGAATACAATCATTTAGAAGATCTAGTTACGTTTGAAGGTAGCAAAGGCGCACTAAAAGCCGCAGAGATACTTACACGACTAGGACAAGATTCAAAAGACGTTAGCATCAAGTGGGACGGCAATCCAACTATATTTTGGGGAAGAGAACCAAACGGTCAATTTGTAATGACTGGCAAAAATGGTTGGGGTAGACAAAAGACAACCAGTAGTGGACAACTACAAGATTTTATTATGAACACAGGCAAAGGTGAGGATTGGCGTAAAGACTTTGCTGGAGAAATGGCAGGAGTGTTTGAGATACTAGAAGCCAACACACCCACTGACATGAAAGGATATGTATACGGAGATTTACTGTATACTCCACGTAAGCCAGTAACAAGTTCACAAGCAGGCTTACAATTTACACCTAACAAAGTTACATACACTGTTGACCCCAACAGTGCGTTAGGCAAGCGTATAGCAGGCAGTCAAGTAGGTGTAGTGGTACACACATACCATGATGCATTTGGAGATAAGACAGGCACTCCGATCAAAGACACCAACAGTATCAATAGTAATGCAGTAGTTGTACTAGGACAAACATATGTAACACATCAACCTAAAGTTGATACAAGTGCA
>TARA_B100000963_G_scaffold361958_1_pt1 | contig 15146 bp, 14 predicted proteins | sample TARA_B100000963 | Tara Oceans TARA_B100000963 (sample SAMEA2622097) | marine metagenome | biome: marine biome (ENVO:00000447); feature: surface water layer (ENVO:00002042); material: "saline water (ENVO:00002010), including plankton (ENVO:xxxxxxxx)" | depth 5 m | reverse complement strand
TCTAAATTTTTGGTTTAATTTTTTGATCTCGGAGGTGCCTGATAATAGTAATGTAATTATAAACCGTTTACTTTTAAATGATTTGTTTTTTTTGTTCAATAAAAAGACTTTTTTATTTATGTAGCTATTTGGACTTTTTAAATATTTTTTCCATTTTAAGTTATTTAAAATAACATTAACTTTAATCATTAATGTATTTTTGATATGCCCTTATAATTTTCGATACTAAAGGATGTCTGACTACATCCTTGTGATCAAATTCGATTATCTTTATCTCATTTAAATCTTTTAAAATTTCTCTAGATTTTAATAGTCCAGACTGAGATTTGTTTATTAAATCAATCTGAGAAGGATCTCCGTTAACTACTATTTTAGAGTTTTCACCTATTCTAGTTAGAAACATTTTAATTTGAGTTTCTGTTGCATTCTGCGCCTCATCTAGAATTGCAAAACTATTTTTTAATGTTCTACCTCGCATAAAAGCTAATGGTGCAATTTCAATTTCTCCACTTTCAATTTTCTTATCTACTTTATCAACGCCAAACAGCTCGTATAAGGCATCATAGAGAGGTCTTAAGTATGGATCAACTTTCTCTTTCATATCTCCTGGTAAAAAACCTAATTTTTCTCCAGCTTCAACAGCTGGTCTTGATAAAATTACTCGCTCAACTTTCTTTTCCATTAATAATGTAACTGCAACAGAAACCGCTAAAAAACTTTTTCCTGTTCCTGCTGGTCCTAAAGACATAATTATATCTTTTTCTTTAAGCGCTTTTATATATTCAGATTGTTTTTCAGATCTGGCTATTACAGATTTTCTGGGAGTTTTTATTAATTGTTGAAAATTTTTAATATTTGTTTTTTCTGGTTCCATATCTTTTTTTACCGAAGACATTATATCGCTTTTTTCAATCACATTTGTAAAAAGATACTTATTAAGCAAAAATTTTATAGCATTTGAAAAGTCTTTTAAATTCTCATTTTTTCCCTTACAAGTAATTGAATTTCCTCTGAAAAATATGTTTGTATTTGTTAATTTTTCTAAATCTTTCAAATTTTGATTAAATTCTCCAACAACTGACATTAGCATTTCATTATTTAGAATTTGTACGTTTATAGTTTCAGAGTCTATTTTTTTTATAATAAAATTTTGATTTAATTTGCTAATTTCTGACATACAAATTTTTTATGCTGCACAATCCTTATTTTTAATGAATTCATTAATTTCATAACCAAATAAAGTATTTTGATTACAACTATCTATTTTTATTTTTTTAACTTTTCCTATTAAATTTTGATGGCTGGATACAATGACAGAATTAAAATACTCATCTCTACCAAAGTATTTATTGCTCTCATTTTTAATTTTGTTCTCGAAAAGAACATTAGCTTCTGTGTTAATTAAAGATTTTCTATATTTTGTTTTTATTTCATTTGATAAATCTTGGAAGATAGCTAGTCTTTTTTTAGCTATTTTTTCACTAATTGTACTCATTTTTGAAGCTGGTGTGCCTGGTCTTGGGCTGAAGACAAATGAATATGAATTAATAAACTTTATTTTTTTTAATAAATTTACCGTTTCTAAAAAATCCTTCTCAGTCTCCCCAGGATAACCAATTATGAAGTCACTTGAAAATTTTATTGAAGGTTTGCATTCTATAAACTTATCAATTTTATTTAAATATTCTTTGATAGTATGATTTCTATTCATGCTTTTCAAAATCTTATCAGAACCGCTTTGAACTGGTAAATGTAAAAATGGCATTAATTTCTCACACTTGGCATGTGCCTCTATCAAATAAGGAGTAACATCGTTAGGATGCGAAGTTGTATATCTTAATCTATCAAGATTCTTAATCTCGTTTAATCTAAACAATAAATCAGCTAATTTCTTATTTTCAAAATTATAAGCGTTAACATTTTGTCCAAGTAATACTAATTCTTTCGAACCATTTTTAACAAGTTGTTCGGCTTCAGAAATAATTTCATTAAAAGATCTAGAATGCTCAGGCCCTCTAGTGTAAGGGACAACACAAAATTTACAAAATTTATCGCAACCTTCTTGGATTGTTAAAAAAGACGATGTTTTTCCATTATAATTTTTTATCAAGTTTAATTCATCAAATTTTTCTATTACATTAAATTCAGTAAAATTTTTTTTGATACTATCTTTTTCGCTGCTTGTAATAATTTTATTAATTTCGTGATATGATTGTGGTCCTATAACTGCATCTATATATTTTTCTTTTTTAAGCAAGATATCTCCTTCAGCTTGAGCTACACAGCCTGCGATAATTGTAATTGGTTTTTTTTTATTTCTAAACTTTTTCTTAACTCTTCCTACCTCATGATATACTTTTTCAGTTGCTTTTTCTCTTATGTGGCAAGTATTTAAAACATAACAATCTGCCTCTTCAATTTTTGTTGTAGGGGAATAATTTATTTTTTTAACAAGGTCAATTATACGATTGCTATCGTAAATGTTCATTTGACAACCTAAAGTTTTGATAAATATTTTTTTTGACAATTTATTTTTTTATTTTTGAACCATAAAGCTCTAGTTTATGATCAACTAATTTATAGCCTAACTTGCTTGCAATTTTTTCTTGTAATGCCTCTATATCCTTGTCTACAAACTCAATGATTTCTCCGCTATTAATATCTATTAAATGATTGTGATCGTCATTTATTTCATATCTTGCTTTACCAGCTTTAAAATCATGTTTAATTAAAATTCCAGCCTCTTCAAAAAGTTTTACTGTTCTGTAGACTGTTGCAATACTAATTTTGTCATCGACAGCTGACACTCTTTTGTGCAATTCGTCAACATCTGGGTGATCTTTAGAACCATACATTTCTTTCGACTCGGATAATATCCTCGCGATTACTCTTCTCTGGTCGGTTAACCTTACCCCTTTTTCTTTACATTTTTCTTCAATAGCACTCATAGTTTCTTAATCTAACTTAAATATATTGGTTTTATCAAATTTTTTTTAATTAAACTTTTATTTAATAAAAGTTCAATATTTGCAAGGTTAAATTGGGGTAAGTCATCGTTTTTAAAGCCAAAAAGCTTAACTCCACAAGAAATAGCTATACCTTTAGCTACTGATAAAGCTATGCGTATTGAAGAAAAGCTGCCTGGACCAATGTTTATAATAATCGAAAAATCACTATCAATTTTTACTTTGTGCTTGTTAGTAAAATTTAATATTGTTGAAACTAATAAATCATTATTTTTAACTTTGCTATTAAACTTGTATATAAAAAAATTATTTTTTATTTTTAAACCAATTTTGTTATTTAAACCTGTGCAATTTATTATTAAAAAATTTTTAATCATTTTTGTATTTATATTTGCATTATCTAACGAAAATCAATTATATTCTAATTCTAAATACAGTGATATTAATGATTTTGGAATAATATCGTTAATGTATCACAGATTTGAAGAGAATAAATACCCTTCTACAAATATTAGAATTAATGATTTTAAGGAACATATCAAAGTAATTGAGCAAAATAAATTAAAATTTATTAATCCGAAAAATTTTGAAAGTGAGCTAGTGAACAACAAATTACAAAGAAAAATTTTGTTAACTATCGATGATGGTTTCCTTTCATTTTATAAAAATGCTTGGCCAATCCTGAAAAAGAAAAAAATACCATTTATTTTATTTATAAGTACACGTGAAGTTGGTGCATTCAATTATATGTCATGGGAGCAAATAAAAGAAATAAGCAAGGAAGATTTTGTAGAAATAGGAAACCATAGTCATACGCACGAATATCTAGCAGATGAAAGTAATGAATTGATTAAAAAGGATATTGCAAAATCAATTGCTATTTTTGAGAAAAATTTAGGAAAAAATTCTAATTTTTTTTCTTATCCATTTGGTGAATACAGTAATGATTTTAAAAACATAATAAAAGATTTTGGTTTTAAATTTGCTTTTGGTCAACATTCTGGTGTTATTGATGAAACTAAAAATTTTTTTGAATTACCAAGATACCCTATTAATGAAAAATATGGAGAAATTGAAAGATTTAAGTCGTTAACTAAAACTTTGCCATTAAAATATAAAAAGATTTATCCTGATGAAAAATATCTCTTGCAAGATAAAAATCCGCCTAATGTAAAGATCGAGTTTTACAACAACATAAATAATTTGGAATCTGTAAACTGCTACTCTAATGAAGGTAACAAATGGAGAAGATCTGATATTAAATTTGAAAATTCTAATACACTTTTGATTAATATATCTGAAAAATTTGTTGGGGAAAGAGGTAGAATTAATTGCTCATTAAGAGATCCTAGTGGTTTATGGAGATGGTTAGGAATTCAATTTGTGATCGCAGAAAAGTAATACTAAAGATCTAATTGTCGGTTTTTACTTGAGTTTGTTAGTCTAACTAATTCAAAGTCAGACAATCTATTTTGAGTAATTATCTGCGCTAAAATTTTTGTATATTCACTTCCAGTTTCGGCGTAATTGTCCAAAGTTTTTGTAAGCTCAAGGCCGCTAATTTTTTTATTTCCTTCTCTTAATTGTTTTCTTTTTTGTCTAAATTTTTCGTAACTTTTGTGTGTATTTAAATTGTTTTTATATGCTTTAACTGAAGCTCTTAAAATTGGAAATTTAAGTATTTTATGATTTTTAGATTTATCCCTCTCTAGTGGAGCTATTCCTCTTCCTGTCCATGTCCATTGGCCGAAAATAGCATTTCCCTCTAAAGCAAAACGTGAAGTTCCCCATCCACTTTCTTTTGCAGCTTGAGCTAATGCTATTGATGTTGGAATGATATCCATTCTAATTTTCAATTCTTCTACGCTACTTTTTTTAACTTTGTATTCCAAAAATTTTTGTCTCAGCCATTGTTTTTCTTCGTCGGTTGTTATTCTTCGAGACGTTATTTTTTTTAGCTTAATTCTGTCTGCTAAGATTTTTTCATTTTCTGCCACTACTAAAGGCAAAACGATTTTAATAAAAGTTTCTTTTTTAAGTTTAACACTTTGGATTTCATCTAAATCCCTTGGAAATTGTGTGAAATAAATTGGTTTAACTTTTTTCTCGTATCTGACAGTATTTAAATCGTAATTTACGTCTTTAAATAAATTTAATACTGTTTCGGTCTTAAGGTTTAAATTAGGTAAAATAACCTCAGCTGTTTTTTCTGTCTTTTTTTTTGGTTCTTTAACTTTAGGTTTTGGTTCTTGCTTTTTAGCTTTTATTTGGGGCTTAGGCTCAGGTTTTTTAACTTTTGGTTTAATTTTGGGTTCTGTTTTCTTAACATTTTTTTCAACTTTAGAAATTTTATTTTTCTCAAAAAATTTTTCAGAATTATTAAAAACACTCACACCTGAAATTATTACAGTAGTTATACCAACTATAACAAAAAAACCGATAATCGCTTTGTTAGCTTTTCCAACATTAATTTTTTGGTTATATATCCCATTAAATAAATCAATAAGGATATTAGATATGAAGCTGTAAATGGTTTTACCTGCATCAGGAAATATATTCAGAAATGCTAAGCCTACTTTACCTAGTGATCTCCAGAAATTATAAAAAAAGTTTGCAATAGATCTTTTGCTATCTTCTTTAAAATATTCTACTTGTCTTGATAATCTATTTACTGATTTGATGCTGTCTTCCTTTAAATTGTCTATTTGTTTTGATACTTTTGAAATAGGTTTGGAAATATTTTCTTTAAAGAAATTTGTTTGAAAATCTTTTGGTATTATGATTTTATTTTTTCTTAAAATTAATTCAATTTGACCTGAGGTTAAATTTTTTCTACTTCTAATATAATCTTGAATTTCTTTAACATTGTAAATTTTAGCTAGTTCTAATAATTTATCTCTGTAAGTTAATTTTTTTTTCATTTAGTTCGCTTCAACCGAGTTAACTTCTTTTACGTAATGCTTTAAAAGATTTTGGACACCTTGTTTAAGTGTCATCAATGAACTTGGGCATCCTGAGCAGCTACCTTGAAGCTCGACTTTTACTACACCTTTTTCAAAAGATTTGAATTTTATATCGCCTCCGTCTCTTGCAACAGCTGGTCTGATTTTTGTGTCTAAAACTTCAATAATTTTTTTTACAGTATCATCTGTTTCTTTATTTGTTTTATCAAGATTTTCTTCTTTTTTAAGTATTGGCTCTTTGTTGTTCTCAAAATAATGATTTATATGTGAAATAACCATCGGCTTTAATTCGTTCCATGATGTATCTTTTGTTTTTTTTACTGACAAAAAGTTAGCAGATAACAAAACAAGTTCAACTCCTTTAAAATTCAATATTTCTTTTACAAAAGGATTAGTAATATCTTCAATGTTATTTTTTTGAAATTCAACAGTGCCTGTTGCGGAAATCATTTTTTCAGAAATAAACTTTAGAGACTCAGGATTAGGTGTTGATTCAATTTGTATCATTAGGATTTTATATTATATCAAACCAACTTTATCACGTATAATTTTAAGGTTCTCCTCAGCTTTTATATTAGCTTTTTCGCTCCCTTTTCTCAGAATTTTAAGTAAATATGTCTCATCTTTCATTAATTTGCTAATTTCTTTACCGACAGGACATATTTCATTAATTAAAATGTCGGCAAGTTTCTTTTTTAAAAATGAATATTCTTTTCCAGCCATTTCATTTAAAACTTTACTTAAGCTAATTTTAGATATTTCAGAATAAATATTTAATAAATTTTTTGCTTCAGGCTTTTTTTCCAATAATTTTAAATCATCAGGGATTGCCTCGGAGTCTGATTTTGCTTTTTTAATTTTTTTTACTATTTCATCTGCATCATCTTTTAGATTTATTCTAGAATAATCTGACTCTTCTGATTTACTCATTTTTTTTAGCCCATCTCTTAAGCTCATCACTCTAGATATATTTTTTGGTATTAATGGCTCTGGTAGAGGAAAAAAACCTTCACAATTAAAATCATTATTAAATTTTTGTGCAATATCCCTTGATAATTCAAGATGTTGTTTTTGGTCTGCCCCTACTGGTACATGCGTCGCCCTATATAACAATATATCAGCAGCCATCAAATTAGGATATATGTAAAGACCTACGCTCGCTTTTTCTTTATCTTTTCCAGCTTTATCTTTAAACTGTGTCATACGATTTAACCATCCAATCCTAGATATACAATTTATAATCCAAGCAAGTTCAGCGTGGCCGGACACTGACGATTGATTAAAAATAATACTTTTGTCTGGATTAATTCCTGTAGCTAAAAAACTAGCTGTAGTCTCTAAAATATTCTTTTTAAGTTCTTTGGGATTTTGAAAGACTGTAATTGCATGTAAGTCAACCACACAATAGATACAATTTGACTCTTTTTGCAGTTCTAAAAAGTTTTTTAAAGCGCCTAAGTAGTTCCCGAGATGTAAATTTCCAGTTGGTTGAACTCCAGAAAAAACTAATCTTTTGTTGCTCATTTAATTTGTTTTAAAGTTTTTTGTTTTTAATAATCCAGTTAAATAACATGATGTCAAATAAATAACTGCAACAAAACCAATGATAAGTAGGAGATAAACAGATTTATATTTAAAGCTATAGTCTAAAAATGCTGAAAAATGGTTTAAGAGATAGATCAAAAGCCCAGACATTAAAACAGTACTGGCGATAATCTTGAATAAATTCCTAAATAAATTATTTTTAATTAGTAGAAATTTTTTTTTGTTTAACAAATATAAATAAACAAAAACTCCTGCCCATGTTGAAAATGAGGTTGCGATCGGAATAATGATAAAGCCAAATTTTTTAAACAAAGTCAAACTTATAAAAATATTTATAAAAACAATTAAGGATGAAACATAAAATGGAGTTTTGGTATTATTTCTAGCGAAAAAAAAATTAGATAAAATTTTAATGAATGCAAATGCAGGGACGCCATATCCAAAATATTTTAATGCAGCAGCGGTTTGTTTAACATCACTTTCAGCAAAAGTTCCATAACCAAACAAAGCGTTAATAATCTGTTCGGATGCAAGAATTAAACCCAAAGCAGCTGGTACTGAAAGCATCAAAGATAGTTCTATTGATCTATTTTGAATGTTTGAAATTTTGAAAACATTTTTTTCCTTAAAGGCTTTAGATAAAACTGGCAAAGAGACTGTTCCAACCGCTATACCAGCTAATGCTAGATTAATTTGATAAATTCTGTCCGCGTAGTAAAGATAAGATACTGCTCCAGCTTCGAATGAAGCAATAATTGTACCAACTAAAATATTTATTTGTGTAACACCTGAAGACAAAACGCTTGGGACCAGTCGTTTAAAAAATTGTTTTACTTTTGTACTTAATTTTTTATTAAAATTAAATGAAATTATATAATGTTTTTTTGTGAAATAAATTAAGAACAATAATTGTATTATCCCTGAGATTGTAACCCCGTATGATAATTGTTTTACAAAATTAAGATTATAAGTATATGAAATTAGCAAACTTATAATTAAAACAATATTAAGAAATATTGGGGCAGCAGCTGCAGCTGCAAATTTATTATTGGAATTCAAAATTCCTGAAAAAAAAGAAGAAATGCTCACAAAGAATAGAAAAGGGAAAGTAATTCTAGTCAGTTCTACAGCAAGATTAAATTTTGAACTAGAATCTGAAAAGCCAGGTGCAATTAAGTAAATTAATTGAGGCGTAAATATTTCTGCTATAACTACAATAAACGAAAGTATTAGAACGAGAGTTGAGACGACTTGGTCGGCAAAATCTTTTCCTGCTTTTTTGTTATCTACTTTTGCCGAGGTATAACTTGGAATGAATGCTGCGTTAAAAGTACCCTCAGCAAATAGTCGTCTGAAAGTGTTTGGCAATCTAAAAGCGACAAAAAACGCATCAGCAAATATGGACGCTCCAAGAAAAATTGCTATAAGTATATCTCTAATGTATCCTAATACTCTGCTTAATAAGGTGAATAAACTAAATATAGATGTTGATGATAATAGGTTCATATAATCTCTCTTAATTAAGCCACAAACTAAAATTATTAGTGAAATAAAAATATGTATATTACATACTCACAATCAAAATGACAAAAAAATCTAAAATCGATCATTATTCAGATAAAGAAGCATTAGATTTTCATATAAATGGAAAATCTGGCAAAATCGAGATCCACTCATCAAAGCCTCTTACTACTAAAAGAGATCTGTCATTAGCCTATTCTCCTGGTGTTGCTGCTCCTGTGAGAGAAATAGCTAAGAACCCAGAACTAGCATACGATTATACCAGTAAAGGAAACTTAGTAGCTGTAATTAGTAATGGAACAGCTATTTTAGGTTTAGGAGACCTAGGTTCTATTGCATCTAAACCGGTTATGGAAGGTAAATCAGTTTTGTTTAAAAGGTTTGCTGACATAGACTCGATCGATATTGAAATTGATAATAAAGATACGAATTCTATTATAGAGACAATAAGAAATATTAGTGGAACATTTGGTGGAATAAATCTTGAAGATATCGCTGCACCAGACTGTTTTATAATTGAACAAAAGCTCAAAGACCAACTTGATATACCAATCTTTCATGATGATCAGCATGGCACCGCTATTATTACCTTAGCTGCTTTAATCAATGCTTTAGATATTTCTAAAAAAAAAATTGACAAAATTAAAATAGTTGTAAATGGTGCAGGTGCATCCGCGCAGGCATGCACAAACCTTTTTAAAAGCTCGGGAGTGAAGAGTGAAAATATAATTATGTGTGATAGCAAAGGAGTAATTTACAAAGGTAGAAAAAATATAGATCAATTTAAATCTGCTTTTGCCAGAGATACAAAATTAAGAACACTTAAAGATGCGATGAAAAATGCAGATGTTTTTTTAGGATTATCCGCTAAAGATGTTGTTTCAAAAGATATGATAAAATCTATGGCAAAAAATCCAATAGTTTTTGCTTGTGCAAACCCTGATCCTGAAATTAAACCTGAAGCTATAAATGAAGTTAGGTCAGACGCAATAATAGCGACTGGAAGATCTGATTATCCTAATCAAGTGAATAACTTAATCGGTTTTCCATACATATTTAGAGGAGCTTTAGATGTCAGAGCGCGTGAGATAAACGAAAAAATGAAAGTAGCTGCAGCTAAAGCTATTGCTTTGCTAGCTAGAGAAGATGTTCCTGATGAAGTTGTGTCAGCTTATGGTGGTGAAAGACCAAAATACGGTAAGAATTATATTATACCTTCAACTTTTGATCCTAGATTGATCAGTGTTATCCCGTCTGCAGTTGCAAAAGCTGCAATGGAAAGTGGTGTGGCTAGAAGAAAAATAGCTGATCTAGATTTATACAAAGATCAATTATCGAATCGTCTAGATCCTTCGATGTCTTTGATGCAAGGAATAAACGCAAAAGTTAGAAAGAATCCAAAAAGAGTTATTTTCGCGGAAGGTGAGGATGAAAATATGCTTAAAGCTGCGATTGAGTTTGGCAAGAATAAATTAGGAAAGCCAATTTTAATTGGAACTGAGAAAAGAATAAAAGAACAGTTAAAAAAGATTGGTCTTGATGAAAATCACAAAATTGAAATTGTTAATTCAACTGATAAGACAAAAAGAGAAAAATATGTAAAACATTTGTACAAAAGACTACAAAGAGAGGGTCAGTTGGAAAGAGATGTGGATCGTTTGGTTAGAAATGATCGTATTGCCTGGGGAGCCTCGATGATTGCGTGCAAAGATGCGGATGCAATGGTGACGGGAAATATAAGACACTATGCAGCTTCAATTGAAAAATTAAAAAAAGTTGTAGATTCTAGGCCTGGTGAAGAAATTTTCGGTATGACTATGATTAATTCAAAAGGAAAAACTATTTTAGTTGCTGATACTAATGTGCAAGATTTTCCCTCGGCTAAAAGACTAGTTAATGTATCTAAATCTTGTGTAAGGGTAGCCCGATTATTTGGTTTTGACCCCAAGGTTGCCTTTCTATCACATTCAACATTCGGTAAACCAGTTTCCAAAAACACTAAGCATGTAAGAGATGCTATTGAATTGCTTAAGAGTGAAAAAGTAGATTTTGACTTTGACGGTGAGATGCAGCCTGATGTAGCGTTAAATCCAATTTATCAAGAAATTTATCCTTTTTCAAAAATTGTAGGAAAAGCAAATATATTAATAATGCCTGCTTTACACAGCGCTGCTATCTCAACCAAATTAATGAAAGTTTATGGAGGTGCAAAGTTAATTGGCCCTTTACTAATCGGGCTAGGGCTTCCAATAGAAGTGGCTCCTTTAAGATCAAGCACATCTGATATATTGAACTTAGCTTCAGTTGCAGCTTACTCGTCAGATGTTATTGACTATAAAAATTAAAGTTTATTACGACTAAGTTCTTCAGCTAAATAAATAGATGGTATCACTTTTTTAACGTCATATATTTTATTTGCTTCATTTAAAACTTCCTTTTTTTCCTCTTTGTCCATAGCAATACCAAAAATATATACATTTTTATTAATAGTTTCTAAAGTATAGTTTCTTGCCTTAGTTTTTTTATTAAATATTAGAGCAGACCTTAATTGACTAGTGATCAAAATATCTTTAGCAGTGCTTTTGAAGTTACTTTGCCCCTTAATACTAATTGCGTTTTTAACAGATCTCACACCTTTTGTTTCCCATGCCATTTTTGTTATTTTAATTTTTTCTTCTGGTTCATCTACTTTCCCTGATAAAAAAATTCTCCCGTCTATTACTTCTGATTGAATTTTCAAAAAATATTTTTTATCAGTTAGGGCTAGTCTTGCAGATAAATTTTTTTGCATAATTGTATCATCTATTTGCATTCCAATAGTTCTTGGGTCAAAAGTTATGTCAACTCCAGTTCCAAATCTGCTTACAGATGAGCAAGAAGTTAATAAAAATATTATTAAAATACTAATTATTTTTTTCATTTTTTAATTTTAAACATATTTGATAAATCTTTTTTTTATTAATTTTTTCTGTCTCGTATAATAGTTCAACAACATCCCTCAAGCTGTATTTTATCAAAAGTTTTTTTGCTTTTTTTTCAATTTTTGATTCATCAAATATTTCATTCTTAATGTCTTTTTCTGATATTACAATAGTTAATTCTCCTCTAACTTTATTTTTAAACACATCTAAATTATCAATTTCATTTCTATAAAAAGATTCATGTAGTTTTGTCAATTCTTTCGCTATCAAAATTTTTCTCCCATTAAAAAATTCTTTAAATTTTTTAATATAAAAATTTATTTTAATTGCAGGTACAAAAAATATTATTGAATAGCTAAGGTTAGAGAGTATTGATAAAGTATTAATTAATTTATTCTCCGTTTTTGGTAAAAACCCAAAAAATAAGAACTGATCACTAAAACCTGATATACTCATTGATGTGGTGATAGAGGATACTCCTGGAATTGGAAATATTTTGATATTTTTTTTTATACACTCTTCAACTATCAATCGACCTGGATCAGAAAGTGTTGGTGTTCCAGCGTCTGAAATTAAAGACAAAATTTTGCCTTCATTTAAATATTTTATTACCTTTCCAAGTTCTTTTTTTTCATTGAATTTGTGATATGGGATTAATTTTTTTTTAATTTTAAAATGATTTAACAACTTTAAAGAGTGTCTTGTGTCTTCACATAAAATTATATCTGATTTTCTTAACACCTCTATAGCTCTTAAAGTGATATCATCAAGGTTTCCAATAGGCGTTGAAACAATATATAAACCAGGAGTGTATACTTTCATATTATGAAAAAAAGAATCACAATAATAATAACTTATATATTGATCTTTTTTAATTCTAATTTAATAGCAAGTGAGAATAACAAAGTTCTGAAAATTGGCTTATTAGCTCCTCTAAGCGGTGAGTATAAAGAGCTAGGAGACTCACTTTTATATTCCCTTCAATTAGCATTAGAAGAGATCGGTGATAAGAACGTTTTTATTATTCCTAGAGACTCGGGTTATGGAGATAATGAAAAACTTAACAAAGCAGTAAAAGAAATAAAATCTTTGGGTGTTGATATAATCATTGGTCCAATAAACAACGAGGATTTTGATGAAGTAAAAAAATACAACGATACAATATTTATCTCTTTATCAAATATAGATCCTGAATTTCAAAATAATATTATTAGTATAGGAATCAGTTTAGAGTCTCAGATGTTATCGTTGATGAAATTTATTAAAAAAAGAAAGAAAAATAAAACTATAATTCTTATACCGAATAATCAATATACGAGCTTTATTGAAAAAAAATTGAATAAATTTGATTTAAAAAATTATAAAATTTTTAAGTTTAATCCTGATCCAAAAATATTAACTGGCGAAATCGAAGTATTAACTAATTATTCACAAAGAAAAAGAAATTTAGAATTAAGAAAAAAAATGTTCGAAGATAAAGATGATGAGCAATCAAAACGTCAATTAGAAAAATTGGAACAAAGATACACGCTGGGTAACGTAAATTTTGACTCTGTAATTATAATTGATTTTGGAAACAGTCTTAAAAGTGTTTTAACATCTCTAGTTTTTACAGATGTTGATCAGAAAGATGTTTTGTTCACGACTGTAAATCAATGGTTTGATGAAAGTATTTTTTACGAAAATACAGTAAAAAATTTGTATTATCCTTCGGTTAATTACAAAGAATTTAAAAAATACCAGAATAAATATTTTAAAACTTTTCAAAATTATCCTAGTGAAATTACCATTTTAGCATACGATGCTGTAGGCTTAATTTATTATGCTTGGAAAAAGAAGGGAAAATTAAATTCTGTAAATGATTTTTCTTTTAAAAGTAAAATTAAAGGAAAAATTGGAACTTTTAGTTTCAAAAATAAAACTACAATTCAAGATCTTTCAATTTACAAAACAGAAGACAATAAATTTATAAAGTTTTAATTTTTTTTTTTAGTTTTTGAAAAGCGATGTATCTATGGTCTATTTTTATTTTTTTTTTAAAAGCCATTTGTCCAAAGGTAGATTTTTGAGAATTTGGAATAAAAATTGGATCATAACCAAACCCATTTTTTCCTACTATTCTTTTTGAAATTACTCCTTTTAATCTTCCTGTAACTGAAAAAAATTTTTTCTTTTCTGTCACAACTGATAAACTACATACAAAAGTTGCAGATCTATCTTTTTTATTTTTCATTTTTTTTAGAATGACCTTCATTGCTTTATGAAAACTTCCATATTTTTTTGCCCATCTTGCAGAAAAAATTCCAGGACTTCCGTTTAAAGATTTTATACATAGGCCTGAGTCATCTGAAATCACCTGAAATTGAGTAAATTTTGAAAAATATTTTGCTTTTAATTTTGCATTAGCAGAAAATGTTTTACCTGTTTCTTTTGGAGTACCCAGGCCTAGTTTTTTTGGTGAAATTTTTTTAATATTTTTTGAGAGTAAAATGCCAATTTCTCTAAATTTCCCTGGATTATTTGTGCCAATCAATATTTTTTTCATGGGTACTAGTAATTTTAATTTTAAGCATTATATAGCAATTATTATGAACGTAGAGAATCAAAAAGAGACTGCTAAGCCAGAGAAAAATGAGGAGAAAGGAGCAGATAAAGATAAATTAACTGCAGAGGAAAAACTCAAAGAAACAGAAGATAAACTTTTGAGGTCTTTAGCAGAAGTTGAAAATCAGAGACGTAGATTTGAAAAAGAGATAAAAGACGCTTTTGAGTTTGGTTTTTTTAATTTTGCTAAAGAGAATTTAGCCACTCTTGACAATTTACATCGTGCAAAAGAAGCAATCAAAAACGATGAAATATTGAAAAATAATAAAGATTTAGACAAATTTATCGAAAATTTAATAATTATAGAAAAAGATTTAATATCTATATTTGAAAGAAATAAAATAAAAAAAATTGATACTAAGAAAAAGAAATTCGATCCTAATTTACATCAAGCGATGTCAGAAATTGAAAATACAGAGGTGGAGCCAGGTAGTATTATTCATGAAATTCAAGCTGGCTACATGCTGGGCGAAAGGCTTTTAAGGCCAGCGTTAGTGAGCGTGGCTAAAAAAAAGACAGAAAAAAAGGATAATTAGCCTTGTAGAGGGGAAAAAAACACCCATATAAGAAGTAAATAAAAGGAAAAATATGAGCAAAGTAATTGGAATAGACTTAGGTACTACAAA
>TARA_B100000963_G_scaffold358751_1_pt1 | contig 15161 bp, 15 predicted proteins | sample TARA_B100000963 | Tara Oceans TARA_B100000963 (sample SAMEA2622097) | marine metagenome | biome: marine biome (ENVO:00000447); feature: surface water layer (ENVO:00002042); material: "saline water (ENVO:00002010), including plankton (ENVO:xxxxxxxx)" | depth 5 m | reverse complement strand
GAAAAGCCGTCAGAGAAGTCTGCTGATGCAAAGTCAGAAGATGAAAAACCTTCAGAGGATAACTAATAAAATATTTTATCCTGTTTTCTAATTTATTCTTATTTTTTTTTCAATAACTAAATTGTTGCTTTTATTATTTTTATATTTCACTTTTAATCATATATAACACATATATTATGATTTATGACGATTTTTTTTATGTAGGAAAAGTTGTTTCTAAATTTAGTTACAAGGGAGAATGTTTGATTCTTTATGATACTGATAGTCCCACAGATTTTCTTATGATTAATTTTATTTACATCTTAGAAAATGACAGTCTAATTAAGTATGACATAAACAAATGCAAACTCCATAAAAATAAATTTTTTAGGATAAAAATTGAAGATGCTAATAGCGATATGGAAATTGAAAAATTTATTAATAAAAAAGTTTTTTTACCAAAAAAGTTATTACCAAAATTATCAGGAAATGCATTTTATTATTATGAAATAATTGGATTTGTACTTAAAAATAATGACTATAAAACTATAGGTAAAGTATTGTCTGTGGATGATTCTTTAAAACAACCAATTGTAACTATTAAAAACAAAAAAAATCAATTTTTAATTCCATTACACAGGGATATAGTTATCAAAATGGATAGGTCAAAGCAAGAATTAATTTTAAATTTAGCCGAGGGACTTGATAATATAAACAATTAAAAATCAAAAACTAGACCAAATGTAGGAATTGGTGTACTAGTTCTATTTGTATCAATTTCTTTTAGCGATTTTGGAGAAATAATTAAACCATTTAAATCTCTTGATAAGCCATATTCTGGTGGTCTAGGTATTGATTGAACCAAAAAATTTTCAATTTCAAAGTAAAAATTAAATGAAAACTTCTTAAAATTCCATTTTTTATCAATTCTAATATCAGCTTGATTAAATGAATTTATTTTATTTACTCCCAATAAATTGTAATCTAAAACTATTTCAGGATAAGAAATTAAGGTTTCTTTTAAATTCACAGGTACATAAGGAGTTTTTCCAGCATACCTGTATCTCATACTCAATTCCCAATTTCTATTAAATTTTAATCCACCTGTGAATGAAATCAAATTTCTACTGTCCCAAACAGATGGTAAAATAATGTTATTGTAGCCCGAAAAGTTACTATAAAAGTGAGTATATGAAAAAATTCCATAAAAATTTTTGTTTAATTTTTGTTGATATAACAATTCAATACCATTGCTTTTTCCAGATCCATTATCCGAAACTGGTTCGTTACCTAAAACTTCAAAATCACCTCCTTTATTGGCTATTGAGATTCCGTCAAGAATAGATGTAGGGTAATTTTTATAATTTTTAATAAATGTTTCTAGAGTTATTCTGGAAAATGAATTAAAATTATACTCAAGACCATATACATAATGAGAACTTTGAATATATCTTAAATTTTTATTAATAAATTTCCCATCATTATTTTTGAATCCTAACATTGTATATGTTGGAATTTTAAAATATTTACCAGTTGAAAAATTAATTTTCACCTTACCTCTTTTATCAAGTTTAATTGAGGTAGCAAAACGGGGCGAAATATTATTACTAAAATTGGATTTTGATGAGAAATTATCCTTGTCACTTCGAATTCCAAAAGAAAAATTAATTTTATCGTTAAAAATTGAGCTTGAGGTTTTGAAAAAAAAACCATACTTTAAAAAATTTATTGATGAATTATATTTAAAGTTATTTTTAACATTTAACGTATTATTAGTGTAGGTGGATTCTTGAAGGTTTAAACCATATGAAAATATCCAATTGGAAAAATAGTGCGTAGAGCTGAATCTCATTTTAGATTCAACTTCTTTTGAATCATTTTCAAAAATAAGATCTTTTTCTTTTTCATTGTCCTCATAACGATTAAATGAATTGTTTAGCAAATTTCTACTTAAAGAAATTCTAATTTTTCCATTTTCATTTTTAAAATTATTTTTCCAAGTTAAGCCTATTGTATTACTTCTTTGATTAATTATAGGTACTTGGTCAATAATTGATTGTTGTTCAAAATTGTAAGTATTAGGAGCCTCAACTGAAAAATCATCAATAGAACCTAAACCAATAAAAGATAAATAATTATAGTCATTAATTTTATGATCAATTTTCCACTGATAATCCCAATAATCTGGTCTTATTGGTAAACCAACAAGTTTAAAAATCAATTGTAAATAGCTTCTCCTTATTGATGCCATAATTGATGTTTTCGATCTCTCTTGATTTTTTTTTAGAAAAGGTGTATTAATGGTAATTCCAGCTTCACTGGCACCAACTCTAATTTTATAATTTTTAATCTGATTATTACCGTATCTTTGATCAAAAACAAGTACACCTGATAAGGCATTATCATATTCAGCCCCAAAAGAAGATGTCTTTAAGGTTACCTCTCTAACAAAATCAATATTTAACATGCCAACTGGTCCGCCAGCACTTCCCTGAGTACTAAAATGATTTATATTGGGTATTTCTATACCGTCAAGATAATATACACTTTCATTAGGTGCTCCTCCTCTAATTATAAAATCATTTCTAAATCCACCTATTGAGGGTGAGATTCCAGGAAGGCTCTGAGCAACTTTAGTTATATCATTATTTCCCCCAGGGTATGTTTCAATTTCAACAGCAGAAAAAGTTTGAGTGGAGAGTGGTGTTTCAGCAGAAGTTTTAAATGGACTTGAAGTTAATACAACTTCATCTAAATCATCAGAAATTGATTTTAGTTTAACTAAAATATTTGATGTTCCAAACGACTTGACAATAACATTAAAGATAGTTTTATTTTCATATCCTAAGTAACTAATATTAATATTATAAGTTTTCGTACTAATATTGTCAATCTTGAAATAACCGTTGGAGTCAGACGATACTCCTATATTGGTACCCTCAATTTTAATTGAGGCACCCTCAAGAGGTTTCTCATTTTCAAAGTCTATTACCTGCCCCTTAATTTCTCCAAAATTTTGAGCAAAAGTTATTTTAGATGTTAATAAGAAAAAGTATAAAATTTTAAAAAAAACAAGTTTGTACATTAAAATAAGTTATAATAATAATTTTGTTTATTATTTTTGCCACATGTTTAAACAATCATAAATAATATATTATGAACAAAAATAGGAGAGATTTTTTAAAAAACGCATGTGCACCAATTTTATTTGGAGCATTTGGTGTACCTCTAATTAATTCTTGTTCAAAAGAAAGTGTGACTGTTACCCCATCATCAAACACTCCTAGTGAACCACTTAATATTGAATTGAACATTAATGATGGAGAATTATCAGTTTTAAGAGAGGTTGGAGGGTGGTTAAATTATACTCAGAAAAATTTGTTATTACTTAGAGTATCAAATACTCAAATCAGAGCTTTCGATAATTCTTGTCCTCATCAAGGAGTGAGAAATCAGTGGTCTTTTGCTAACAACACATTTAAATGTAATAATCACGGTAGGGTTTTCCCAGCAACATGCTCAGGTTCTTTAAGATGTTACACAACAAAAATTCAAGGAGATGTGATAACAATATCCAATTAATTACTTTTCTTCTTTTTTTTCTTGTTCTTCTCTTTCTTCAATCATTTCTTTATATTCTTGACGTAATAATGTGATTTCCTCTGTTGTGATTTTTTCTTGATCACTTGCTTGTATTGCAATATCTTCAATTCCAAATGATTCTTTGTCAGTTTGTTTTCTTTTTATTTCTTTTGCAGCGTTGAGATTATAATAAATTTCTGAATCGATTAATTTGTTATCAACGTAATTTTCTTTCTTTTTTTTGTCCCATCTTATAAAAATAAATCCACCATCACTGTTTTCTAAGTCTACTCTAAATATCCTTGAATTGTTGGGGAGTGTTTGATATGTTTCAATCGATTTTATTATGTATCCAGCAGTATCAAGAAGATCTTCAACGAACATTTTTTGACCCTCAAGTGAATAATCGTAAAGAGAGTAAAATTCATCATTGTAATATTCTTCATCGGAATCATTTATATCTTGAGAAAATAAAACATTTGAAAATGTAAGAAAGCAAATAGCAAATAAATACTGTCTAAATATCATTTAAAGTTATTTTAAATCAATTATTAATTTTGAAAATTCCTTTGGGGCTGACCATTGAGGATTATGATCGGATTCTAGTAAATAAGTTTTTATTCCTTGTTTTTTGGCTCTATTAAAATGAAGAGCAAAATCATCTTTTAATGGATTTGAATCTTTCTCATAAGTTAAAATATAATGTGTAGGTATTTTATTTCTTTCCGGATTTTTTAAAATTAATTTATCAGTAAATGTTTTTAAGGGGTGAGGTACATCTTTGGGTGGTTTTTTGTCTTCACTTACCCAAAAAGGATAAATAAATCCTTTTTCTAAATCCTTTTTATTTGGTTTTCTTTTTGTTATTGAAAAAACACTTTCTTGATTATATGGAAAAAAGGCATCAACATAAACTAATTTTTTTATCCTACTTGGCAATTTATCGGCAACTCCAGTTATGACCATACCACCATAACTATGACCAATTAAAATTATATTATTTATATCCTCGTACTTTATCATATTTGAAACATCCTCTATGTGTGTCTCAAGGCCAATATTTTTAGAAAAAAGGTGAACTCTTTCACCCTGACCAGTTAATGTTGGTCTGTAAACGATGGATTTATTTTCTTTTAAAATTTCCTCAACTTTTTTAAATGACCAACCACCACCCCAAGCTCCATGAACAATAACGTATATTTCACTTTTTTTTTGAGATAATATATCTTGTGATAAAAATACTAGAGCAAGAACAAAAAATATTCTAAACACCTTAACTTAATTTAATATTTTTTATAATTTTTTAATGACATATGTTACTATTCCCCAAATAACCAATTGATTTTCTTTTGTTAGTTTTAATGGTTTATAATTTGGATTTTCAGCATTTAAATATATACATTTTTTTTTCACTTCAATTCTTTTCACAGTGAATTCTCCATCTACAAAACAAACTGCAATTTTTCCATTTTGCAGATTTAAACTTCTATCAATTACTAATATATCTCCATTTTCAATACCAGCTTTTATCATTGAATCTCCACTTACTTTTGCATAGAAAGTAGCCTCCTCATTTTTTACAAGTTCTCTATCCAAACTAATTCTAATTTCCTTAAAGTCATCTGCAGGTGACGGAAATCCCGCTGATATTTCTTGATCAACCAACCATTGTCCTGGAGTTTCTTTTTTTTTAGGAGTAAAAAAAATCAATTTTTTTTCTGTCATTTTACAATAATAATTTCATTCATCCTTGTTGTGTAATTTTTACTTAGTCTTTCCTGTTTCATCTTCCATCTTTTATTTAAATCTTGATTAGCAATTTTTATTAAGCTCTGACCGTTTTTTTTCTGAATAAAATCAATTGCTTTCATTAATGGGTCGTGTTTTGGATTTTCATTTTCAAATAAATTACCTTGATATAATTTTTCTGGCATTATTCCCATAACTATTACACCAGCTTTTTTGTAATGGAATCCTTTTTTAAAAATATTTTTAAGTGCTTGAATTGCATATTTATTTATTGTAATATTAGAGTTGGTCGGAAAAGGTAAAGTAACTGAAATACCATTTCTATATTGAGGTTTATTTTTTTGAAATTTATTACTTCTTATGAAAACGTATATCAAATTGCATTTTGTATTTTGAATCCTTAATTTTTCTGCACAACATACCGCAAAAGTTGATATTCTTTCCTTAATTTCTTCAAATTGAGTTATTGTATTTTCAAAACTTCTAGTAGTTGAAATTGATTTTTTAGCTGAAACTATATTTTCTATTGGAAGTACAGAATCACCTTCCAATTCTTTTTTTAATTTTAATCCTATTATACTCATATTTTTTTTCACCCAATTATCGGGTAGAGATGTGAAATCATATGCATTTTGAACATTATTTTTTTTTAGTTTAATGCTGTTTTGAACTCCAATTCCCCAAACATTTTCAATCTCTAGCCATTTAAGAGCATTGGTTCTCTTTCTGTTAGAGTCTATAATGTAAATACCTTTTGTTTTAGATGGGAATTTTTTAGAAATTCTATTAGCAGCTTTTGCGAGAACTTTTGTTTTTGCTACACCTATGCTTATCGGTATACCAGTCCATCTTAAAACTTTTTCTTTTATTTTACTGCAATATTTTTCTAGGTTATAATTTTTAAAACCTTTAAATTCTAGAAATGCTTCATCTATACTGTATATTTCAATATCAGGGGTAAAATGAGAAAGTATGTTCATGACTCTATTACTCATGTCACCGTAAAGAGGAAAGTTAGAGGAAAAAACATGGACATTGTGTTCTTCAAATTTCTTCTTGTATTTAAATGCTGGAGCACCCATTGGTATATTTAGGGATTTTGCTTCGTTACTTCTGGAAATTACACATCCATCATTATTTGACAAAATCACAACAGGTTTGTCTTCAAGTTTTGGTTGAAAGACGCGTTCGCAAGATGCGTAAAAATTGTTGCAATCAATAAGAGCAAACATAATACAAAGAAGCTTAGAATACGAAATAATTATAGTATAAATATATCCATTTTGTTTAAGATAATTTTTAATTAAAACATAATTTTCTAAAAAAAAATATACTAACTCACACTCTTTTTACTTTAAATAAATTACAATTAAAAACTTTAGCTTTGACTAAAAATTGTAATTTTGAAAAAGCAACTGAGTTTAATTAAACTTTAATGGAAAAGTATTCGTTTTTAAATGCTGCGCATACATCTTATTTTGCTGAGATGTATGACAGGTATTTACAAAATCCTGATGAAATAGAGCCAAGTTGGAAAGCATTTTTTCAAGGCTTTGATTTTGGTGTTGAAAATTCTAATGGTTTAAATGGTGAAAAAACCCTTCAAGAAGAGGTTCCTGAACATTTACAAAAAGAATTTAAAGTAATACAATTAATTGATTCTTACAGAAAAAGAGGACATCTTTTCACAAAGACCAATCCAGTAAGGGAGAGAAGAAAATATAGTCCAACTTTAGCTTTAGAAAATTTTGGACTGACAAAAGAAGATCTTAACCTAGTTTTTAATGCTGGTGATATAATTGGAATTGGTCCGTCTACTTTGTCAAAGATAGTAGGTGTTTTAGAACAGATTTATTGTGACTCAATTGGTGTTGAATATATGTATGTAAGAAATCCTGAAAGGGTTGATTGGATGCAAAGAAAATTAAGAGAAAATCAAAATCATGGTAATTTCTCTAAAGATAAAAAGAGACACATACTTAAAAAACTAAATCAAGCAGTAACATTTGAAAATTTTTTACACACTAAATATGTTGGTCAAAAAAGATTTTCTTTAGAAGGAGGAGAAGCATTAATACCTGCCTTAGACGAAATGGTTGAACTTGCTGCTGAAAGTGGAGTTGAGGAATTTGTAATGGGAATGGCGCACAGAGGAAGATTAAATACTTTGATAAATATTTTTGGAAAATCAGCTAGAGACGTTTTTAGTGAATTTGAAGGTAAGGATTACTCCGATGAAATAATTTTTGATGGTGATGTAAAATATCATTTAGGATGGACGGTTAATAGAAAGACTAGATCAGGAAATTCTATAAACATGAACTTAGCACCAAATCCCTCACATCTTGAGACAGTTGGCGCAATTGTTCAGGGTATAACTAGAGCAAAAATTGAAAACAACTATGAAGGTGATAGTTCCAAAGCACTTCCGATTATTGTTCATGGAGATGCAGCAATAGCAGGTCAGGGTTTACCTTACGAAATTGTTCAAATGGCTAGACTTGATGGATATACTAACGGGGGGACTATTCACATAGTAGTTAATAATCAAATCGGCTTTACAACAAATTACTTAGACGCTAGATCAAGCACATATTGTACAGATGTAGCAAAAGTAACCTTGTGTCCTGTTTTCCATGTTAACTCTGACGATGTGGAGGCAGTTGTTCATGCTTCAAAAATTGCTTTAGAATATAGAACCAGATTTAATAGAGATGTTTTTATTGATTTACTTGGTTACAGAAAATATGGACACAATGAAGGCGATGAGCCAAGATTTACACAACCCAATTTATATAAACTCATAGCAAAGCATAAGAGTCCAAGTCAGATATATTCTCAAAAACTTATGGATGACAAAATTATTGATGAAGAATACTTTCTAAAACTAGTAACTGATTACAGAGATAAACTAGATGATGATTATGATAATGCGAAAAAAGTTGAAAAAACTACCATTAATTTATTTTTAGAAAGTGATTGGATTAATTTCAAAAAAGCTAAATCTGAGGATCTCAAGTTAGACATAGTTACCAAAGTAAAAATGAAAGATTTAGTTAAAATTGCAGATGCAATTACAACTTTACCAGCCGAAAAAAATATATTGAGAAAAACCGTTAAATTAATTAATGAAAGAAAAGAGATGTTTTCAAATGGAACTGCTATTGATTGGGGATTAGCAGAGATGCTAGCATATGGAACATTATTACATGAGGGGCACAATGTGAGAATTTCTGGACAAGATGTACAAAGAGGTACTTTTTCTCACCGTCATGCAATAATAAAATCTGATGATTCTGAGGAAGAAATTATTTTATTAAATAATGTATCAAAAAAAAATAATACAACTTTTTCAATTTACAATTCACCTCTTTCTGAGTATGCTGTTTTAGGATTCGATTATGGATTTGCTATGGCTAGCCCAAATACTTTAACCGTATGGGAGGCTCAATTTGGAGATTTTAGTAATGGTGCTCAAATTATTATTGACCAGTATATTTCTGCAGCAGAGGATAAATGGAAATTACCAAATGGAATTGTTCTTTTTTTACCTCACGGATACGAGGGACAGGGTGCTGAACATTCCTCTGCAAGGATGGAGAGATTTTTACAACTTTGTGCAGATGATAATATGATTTTAGCTAATTGTACATCTCCATCAAATTTCTTTCATTTGTTAAGAAAACAAATTAAATCGTCTTACAGAAAACCTTTAGTTGTTTTTACTCCAAAAAGTTTATTAAGACATCCCATGGTCACCTCAAATTTGAAAGATTTTACCGAGGGAAAATTTAAAAGGGTTATTTCAGACGATACAAAAGAAATTAGTAAAATTAAAACTTTGGTATTGTGTTCTGGAAAGTTTTATTTTGACATTCTAACTGAAAGAGATAAGATAAAAAGGGAAGATGTAGCAATAATTAGAGTTGAACAAATCTTTCCATTACCTTACGATGAGCTAAATCGCGAAATAAAAAAATATAAAAATGTAAAAGATTTGGTTTGGGCTCAAGAGGAACCAAAAAATATGGGAGCTTGGAGTTATTTACTCTTACATTATGATAAAGCAAAACTTTTTAGATTGGCATCTAGGCCTTTTTCTGATTCTCCCGCCTCGGGCAGTACAGCAAGATTTAATAAAAGGCACAAAAAGGTATTGAGTGATGTATTTAAGTCAAACTAAGTTTTTATTTTGGGTAATCTTTTCATTAAATAAAGTTTAAAATAATTTAAATGAAAAATAGTGGTTTAAGTAATAAAGTTGTTATTATCACTGGAGCTGCAGTAGGAATAGGTTATGAAATAGCGAGACAACTTGCTCTTAAAGGTGCTAAAGTTGTCCTCAATTCAATTGACAAAAAAACTTGTGAGGATGCTTGTCTTAAGATAAAAAGTGAGGGTGGGGAAACATCACCATTTCCAGGTGATTCTTCTCTGACTAGGACTATTGATGAAATGATGAAATTTACTATAGCAAAGTATGGTCAGCTCGATATTGCTATAGCTAATACTGGAATTACAACTTTTGGAAGTTTTCTTGAGTACTCTGAAAAATCCATGAAACTTTTATTAAAAACAAATCTTTTTGGTACTTTCTTTCTAGCTCAAGCTGCAGCAAAACAAATGATTGCTCAGGCTAAAGGAGGTAGTATTCTTTTAACCTCATCGGTAACTGGTCACATAGCTCATCCAGATTTGGCAGCTTATGGAATGACAAAAGCAGGAATTGACCAACTTGCAAAAAATTTAATAATTGATTTAGCTCCTCATAATATAAATATAAACACAATTGTTCCGGGAGCAACATTAACAGAGCGGACTAAAGAGGATCCTAAATATCTATCAAATTGGTCAAAAATCACTCCTTCAAACAGACCATGTAATACAATGGATATTGCTAATGCTGCATTATTTTTAGTATCGCCAGACTCCCAACAGATTACAGGTCAAAATCTTGTTATCGATGGTGGATGGACCTCAGTGGGTATACCACCAAATTAAATTGAGGTATCATTAAGATTTTTAAATAATTGAAATTCAAAAATGAATTATATAATTTAAAATAAATTGTATTTTTAACATTAATTTAAAGTATTAAGCCTCAATAAAATAATAAATAATGATTTTAGAAATGAAAGTACCTTCACCCGGTGAATCGATAACCGAGGTTGAAATTGCACAATGGCTTGTTAAAGACGGTGATTACGTTGAAAAGGATCAACCAATAGCTGAGGTCGATTCAGATAAAGCAACACTTGAACTTCCAGCAGAAAAAAGTGGAGTTGTTAGTCTTAAAGCAAATGAGGGAGATACTGTTGCTGTTGGAGAAATTGTATGTTTAATTAACACAGAGGAAACCGGACCGAAGTCAGAAAATTCAACCAAAACTATTATTGAAAATATAGAGCCTAAAATCAATAAAAAAACTGAAATAATTCCTGAGGATAAAAACTATGCATCTGGTTCTTCTTCTCCTGCTGCAAAAAAAATTCTTGATGAGAAGGGAATAAGTTCTAATGAAATAATTGGTACTGGAAGAAACGGGAGAATAACAAAGCAAGATGCCGTCAATGCAAAAGCATCAATGGGATCAGAATTTGATCCAGAAAACGATTCCTCAAAATCAAAACTATCAATGTTAAGAAGAAAACTTGCTGAAAGACTAGTTTCAGTTAAGAATGAAACAGCAATGTTAACAACTTTCAATGAAGTTAATATGCAGGAAATTTTTGATTTGAGAAAAAATTATAAAGAAACTTTTAAAGCAAAGCATGATGTTAGTCTTGGGTTTATGAGTTTTTTTACAAAAGCTGTAACAAGAGCTCTAAAATTATTTCCTGATGTTAATTCTATGATTGATGGCGATTACCAAATTAAGTATGATTTCTGTGATATAAGTGTAGCTGTTTCAGGCCCTAAAGGTCTGATGGTTCCAGTTTTAAGAAAAGCTGATAATTTATCATTTAGTTCAATAGAAAAAGAAATTAAAAGACTCGCTTTAAGAGCTAGAGACGGACAAATAACTGTCGACGATATGACAGGTGGAACTTTCACTATTTCCAATGGTGGAGTATTTGGATCAATGTTATCAACTCCAATTTTAAATCCTCCGCAGTCAGCCATATTGGGAATGCATAATATAGTTGAAAGACCTATTGCTATTAATGGAAAAGTTGAAATTAGACCAATAATGTATTTAGCACTATCATATGATCATAGAATAATTGATGGTAAAGAGTCGGTTAGTTTTTTGGTTGCTGTTAAGGAGGCTATTGAGAATCCAGTTGATATCTTAATGGAAAATGACATAAAAAAAGCTTTAGAAATCTAAAAAAATTTTTTTCAATTTATAATTAATTATTGATTTAGTTTTAATTAAAAAATCAGCTCCTAAAATACCGTCAACTTCAATTGAATTTTCCTTTTTTAGAGAATTATTTATTGAACTCATATCAAGCAGCATAACATTTATTTTCATTAAAGTAATTTTGTTTAAACTTAAAACACTTTTTTTTGTAGGAGTAACCTTTAATTTTTCCTTTCCAGCGCCTGAAACATCCATTTCTTTTTTGTTTGATACTAATTTAAAGTGATCAATTTTATTTTTATCAATACATGTGTTTGAAGCTCCAGTATCTATAATAAATTTGGCTTCTAAATCGTTTAAATTAATTTTACAAAATAAGTGTTTACTTTTTAAGACTTTAAAAGGTATGATATTATCTTTTTTCATAAATACCATTACAAATTACAAAATCATTAATCACAAACTAAAAAAAATTATTATACTTACAACCGAAAATTTAATTTTGTGAATTTTATAGACACTCATACACATCTTTACATTGATTCATTTGATGATGACAGAGATGAGGTAATTCAAAAAGCAATTAACGCTGGAATTGAAAAGTTTTTTTTACCAGCTATAAAAACGAGTTATTTTGATAAGATGAATCAAATTAAAAGTGAATATCCGGAAAATATTTTTCTAATGACTGGACTTCATCCGTGCTATGTTAATGAAAATTATCAAAATGAATTAAAAATAATTAAAGACTCATTTAATAAAGAAACATTTTGTGCTATCGGGGAAATTGGAATTGACCTGTATTGGGAAAAAAAATTTTTGAAGCAACAAAAAAATGCATTTGAATATCAAATAGAATTTGCATTAAAAAATGATTTGCCAATCATTATTCATAGTCGTAATTCTTTTAACGAGGTTTTAAATATTTTAAACAATTATAAATCTCAAAATTTAAGAGGAATTTTTCATTGTTTTAGCGGCAATTTTTCTCAGGCTCAAAAGGTGTTGTCATTGAATTTAAAATTAGGAATTGGTGGGATCGTTACTTTTAAAAATGGTGGATTAGATAAATTTCTTCACATGATTCCAATTGAAAATATAGTTCTTGAAACAGATTCTCCGTATTTATCTCCACATCCATTAAGAGGCAAAAGAAATGAGAGTTCAAATTTAATTTTAGTTGCAAAAAAAATTGCTGAAATTTATTCAATTGACATAAATGAAGTTGCTAAAAGAACTACAAAAAATGCTAATGAGGTTTTTAATTTTTAAAGTCATAATTAGAGAGGTGGCCGAGTGGTTTAAGGCGCACGCTTGGAAAGCGTGTATGCGTTAATAGCGTATCGAGGGTTCGAATCCCTTCCTCTCTGCTAACTAATTATTTACCTTTTCTTAGTTTATAAGTTTGGTATGCATTTATACCTGTTAAAAGGTTATTTGCATCAATTGATGAGTTAATTGATTGTAATTGATTTTCTAACTGTTGGTTTGATTGTTCAGTTACATAAGTTAATTCACCCATTTGATGTTCAATATTTCTCCCAATTTCTTCAATAGAATACATTAACTCTTTTAATCCATCTCCTATGTTATTTAACTTTTGAGAAACATCTCTTTCGTGTTTAGAATCAAAGATGTTTAGATTATCAAACATTTCATGAATTTCATAGAATGTAATGGTATCATCTTCTACCAAGGATACTATCATATTTAATGAATTAAATAAAACAAGATTATAGGAATGTATATCGTCTTTTAATATTTCAACATATTGATTTAAGGTTTGTTCATTTGGAGTATCCTTTATGGATTTGAAAATCAATTGAATGTTATTTTTTTTGGTTTTTAGATAACTTGAAACTTTTACAAATTCTTGAATATGTTTTTTGTCAATCTCTTTAATAAGGTTTTGATGTTTCTTAAATAATTGATTGAAATCATTACCTTCAATTACATCAACTTCTCCATTACCGTCTTTATCTAATTCACTTAGAATATTACTTTTTGAAACTTCCAGTTCCTGTAATCTTTTTTCTTCTTCTATTTTTTTAAGTTCTGATTTTCTTTTGAACTCCTTTGTACTTTTCCCTTGTTGTCTGTTTCTTTGATGAATAATATTATCGATATTACTTCTTTTTTTGTCTTTTGAATTAAACCATCCCATAGTTTTTTTTAAAAAAATTAGACTTTTAAATTAACAAAAATTTACAAAAACTTATAAAACCATGGTATACCAACTCTTGTAAGTTTTCTTTTATTTCGATTAGTTCTACTTGAAGTAAAAGTTTTATAATTGTAAGTGAGTATAATTGAGAAACGGTTATTAAGTAGAATACGACTCTGTGCTAAGTTTATTTTTTACATTCTTTTCTTAATTCTGAAATCATTGCATCAGTAAATTGTTGAGTACCCCTATATGAATCAGGTATGTCTTTTCCATATTCACTTATACATTTTTGCGTTTCATTAATTGTAAAACTATTCTCATATTTCCTACTATCCATAGAAGATCTTAACTTTCCTTCATAACCTTTTAGACAATAACATGGATCTATTCCACAACTTGTAAGTAAAAAAAGAATTATGGAAGAGGTAATAATTGTTTTTTTCATAAATCATTATTTAGATACTTAAATATAATTAATTTAAAATATATTAAATGTATGATGGTAAATCAACTCGAATGATTTTTCTTTTATTTCGATTAGTTCTACCTGAAGTAAAAGTTTTATAATTGTAAGTAAGTAAGATTTTGAGGTGGTTATAAAGTAGAATCTTACTCTGTGCTAAGTACTATAAATAAAACGTTATTTAATTATCGTTAATTTATGAATTGGAAAATAATTAGCATTCATTTTTTTCACAAAAACACTTTGACTTCCAAGTTGTCATAAGACCAAATTTTCTTTCGCAAGCAAAAATATCTTTCATAAGTTGTGTTCCTGAACCAGAACGTCTATTCTCCATTACTACATCAACAAGTTCAGCACATTTACAAACCCCACTAGGTTTATTAATTATCCCTATGATTATTATTAAAGCAATAATTGAGGTTAATGATATTCTGGTTGTTTTACTAAATAAGTTTTGCTTCCAGATAATATATATACCAATTGGTAATAACAAAAAACACATAATAACTGCTCTTGTCTCAGCATTCCATACCTTATTTTTATACATAAGATAAAGTCCTACTGGAAAAAAAAACACAAACCATACAATTATTCCAAAACTGGAATGGTTAAATTTTTTCAAAACTCCGTTTTAACAAATTTCATTATTATTAATTATAAATATATAAATATTTAAATATTTAATTTCAGTATTTAAATTATTATCACACTTAAACTGTCTCTTACGACTTTTGAATTATTTCCACAGTCAAACTCTGTATCTGAAAATATCTTCAATGTATCACCTTTAAACAAGTTTGGTATCGGACCAACTATTCTTTTTGAATACATCAAACAATCACCTGTTACACTTGGTGTTGGTCCACTATTTTGGTCTCTCCAACCATAACATTCTCTTTTATCTTTTACAT
>TARA_B100000963_G_scaffold20828_1_pt1 | contig 15169 bp, 26 predicted proteins | sample TARA_B100000963 | Tara Oceans TARA_B100000963 (sample SAMEA2622097) | marine metagenome | biome: marine biome (ENVO:00000447); feature: surface water layer (ENVO:00002042); material: "saline water (ENVO:00002010), including plankton (ENVO:xxxxxxxx)" | depth 5 m | reverse complement strand
AATTTATGGGGATTTGCTTATAGATCTTCGCAAGGAGGTGGAGCTGCCTTTGTAATACTGTACGTTTTTGTTGTTCTGATTGTTTGCCTACCAATTTTTGTCGCTGAATTTGCTTTGGGGAGAAGTACTAATACAAGTGCTGTTTTAGCTCCAATAAAAGCTGCAGGAAATAAATGGGCACCACTAGGATGGCTTTTTCTTATTGCACCTGTTGCAATTGCTTCATATTATGCCGTAATCATGGGATGGACAGCTGATATTTTTCTTCAATCTATTTTTTTTGGATTACCTGAAAATATAGATAAAGCAGGTTCATTATTTAATTCAATTCATGATGGGAAACGTGATTTTATTGGACAAATTTTTAGTTTAGGTTTAGGTGCATATATAGTTTCAGGTGGGATTAAGAAAGGTATAGAGAAACTCAACAAAATATGTATGCCCATACTTTTTATCATTTTACTCGCGTTAGCAATTTGGGCTGCTTCTTTAGATAATTCTGGAGATGGTTATAAGAACTTTTTATTTAATTTTGATTTGAATCAATTAACAAATCCAACAACAATAAGAAATGCTTTCAGTCAGGCATTTTTCTCTTTGAGTCTTGGAATAGGCATAATGATAACTTATGCCTCTTATTTGAATAAAAAAAGTAATTTAACTAAACAAGCAGTTCAGATCGCCTCTTTAGATACCGCTGTTGGATTAATGGCAGGATTAATAACATTTCCTATAATTTTTACCTTTGGCTTAGGAGAGACCATCAGTAATAGTACAATAGCCACCCTATTTATTACTATCCCATCAGGTTTAGGGCAATATGGTCTAATTGGAAGATTGGTTGCAATTTCATTTTTTGGATTAGCCTATATTGCTGCAATTACATCCTTAATTTCTCTTCTTGAGATTCCAGTTGCTACATTAATTGATAAATTTAAAATTAAAAGAGTTAGGGCATCTCTAATAACAGTTATATTAATTTTCTTATTGGGAATACCATCTGCTTTGAGCACTGATTTATTGGGTAATATTGATGCCATTGCAAATGTGTTACTTATTTTAGGCGGTTTCTTGGTCTCTTTTCTAATAGGCTGGGCTGTACCTAATATACTTGATAAAGAATTGACTAATTCTGGATCATCAATATTAATTAGAACATATTTAAAATTTATGTTGAAATACATAACTCCTATATTTGTAGCTTGGGGACTATTAATAAGTATCTATGATTTAATACAGTGATTTATTTAATAAAAAACTTTTCTTAAAACTATATCTCTTCATTTTTTGCAATTGAAGTATAATCTACCCCTTGATATTTAATAAAGGATGTTGTCCAAATCTCTTTTGATAAATTTCCTAAATATTGCAAAAACTGGGATGTATCACCATCTCTTATCCACTCAGCTTTAATAAATGGCAATTCTTTCTGCATCCTCTTTGGGTGCATATGAACGAGAAGAAGTCCCTTATCATCGGATAATCTTTTTAATGCTCCATCATCACTTCTTTGAAATAATCTCAGCAGGAGATTTAATACTACATCGTTAGCAAGTTTATTGAAGATATCCTTATCCTCGATATTACCCTTTATCTCTTTGCCGCCAAGAGGCATTGCCCTTTCGTTATTTTGTTCAATAAGTGCAATAGCAATTAAATAATCTTGACTAGCCATATTTTATTAATCAAATTTAGATCATTCTAACCTTTCATGTCCTTTAAATTTAATATTTAGATATTTGCTTAAAAAATTAATTGAAAATTTCTATCTTTATGTTTATATTTTATTTAAATTGATTACCGTATTAATTTAATAAGTATTATTTATCAAAGATATATGAAGAATTTTTTCTTTTTGATTTTAGGTATTATTGGTGGAATTTGGATCTCTTGGCCAGGAATTATTTCTTATAAAAATTGGGATTGTTTTTTTGAGATATTAGAAGCATCAAAAAATGAAAAAATATCCTTCAAGGCATTTCTAGCAACATCTCCTAATTATTTTCTAAAAGGAGAAAAGAAAGATAATTTATCAAAATTTAGAATAGTTGGTGATGCTTGTTTCCGATAATTTTTGTTAAATTTAAATTATATATTTATCCTTAATTAATGATTTATAAAGCAAGATTAGAGTTATCTTTTAAGGATTTAGATCAGTTAGCAAAAAAGTTAGAATTTTGCAGAGAAAATGATATCTTAAAAATCAACGTACCATGTAAAGGAAATATTAAGAAGGATTTATTAATAGATGCTGTAGAATTTATAGGGACATACTATCAACAATTTGACGTCGTTTATCATTATAGCTTTTATCATCAGTTTTATAAGAATAAAAGTTATTCATATGATAAATTCATAAAATTCTTAGAAATTATTAGATCCTATAAAAATAAAGAAATTTTGCTTATCTCGGGTTCGCAAAAAAGAAATAATTTTGAAGTTTTAGATATTTTAGAGTATCTAAAATTAGATTTAAGAAATAAAGTAAAAATAGGAGTAGCATATAATCCTTATTTCGAAGAAATTAGGGAATTAAATATTGAAAGAGAGAGATTGTTTAATAAGCTTAACTCTGGATTAATAAACTCTATTTGGTTACAATTTGGTTCAGGATTTCATAATCTCATTAAAGAAATAAACTTTATTAGAGAGATTAAAAAAAGTAAAGTTGATATTTATGGAAGCATTTTTATTCCCTCAAAACAAAATCTTGCAAGATTTAAATTTAGACCTTGGCGTGGAGTTTTTTTATCAAAAGAATATTTGGATTCTTTAGAAACTTCAAAAATAATTACTAAAAACATTTTAGAAATTTATATTGATAATAAAGTTATTCCATTGATAGAATCTGAATGCTCAACGGAAAAACAACTTACAGAAGTTCGAAATTTTATTGATTTATGAATAGAAAAAACAAATGAAAGAAATTTATGATTTAGTTGTAATAGGCGGAGGTATATCCTCTTGCACTCTCATTTCAAATTTATTAAAAAAGGGTTATAAGGGAAAGATAGGTGTTATTGAGGCTGGAAGGGGCTTGGGAGGTAGATGTGCTACAAGATTTAGTAAAAAGCATAAAAAATGGCAACTTAACCATGGATCTCCTATTTTTAATATTACAAATAATTCAAATGATCCATTATTAGATAATTTCATAAAAGAACTATTAGATTATAAATTTATAAAAAATTCTGAAAATACATTCTTTGAATTAGATCATAAATATAACCTTAAAAAAAAATACAATAAAGATTTTTATCATGGGACAGTTTATATTCCAAACCCAAATATGAGTGAGTTTGTTAGTAATCTAATTTCTTATAATAATTTAAACAATCAAATAGATTTTTATTTCGAAACTCTTATCAATAAACTATTTTTTAATAATAACTGTTGGATACTAAAATCAATTAAAGGAATTGAAATTAAATGTAGATTTTTAGTTTGTTCAAGTAATCTTTTATTACATAAAAGATCATTGAAAATATTAAATGTTAGTGAGATTCCACTAAAAAAGGCTATTTTAGGAGTTGAAAATAAAAAAATAAATGAGATCATAAATTTCACCAATAATTTAGAAAATATAATAAGAACAAACTATATAATTTATTTAAATTCACGATTTAAATTATTAGGAATATTTGATAGTAAAATTAATCATTTTATTTACAATAATAATGCAGAAAAAGAAATTGGAATTGAGAGAATAATTATTCAAAAACAAATTAATAATAGAATTGGAATGGTATTACATACAAAAAAACACGAAGAATTTGAAAACAAATTCTTTTATGAGTATCTATTAGATCATTTAAATCAAGTTTTTAAAAAGAATTTAGTTTCTCAAGAGGATATTATATTTGAGGACGTCTCAATAATGAATTGGCGTGCTTCACAACCAATTGGAATAGGAATACCTGAGAGGCTTCAAATTAATGAAGAATTAAAGATTGGTTTTTGTGGAGATTGGTTTCAATTTGAAGGTTTTGGGACTGTTCAAGGAGCTATTTTAAGTGGCTTAAAATTAACGGATAAGATATTAGATTTATAAATTTAATTTGCTTAAAATGTCCTCTAATTTTGAATCTTTTTTATATACTAATTCTCTTTCTTTAACTAGATTTAAAGTGTTATTTTTTTTATTTTTATAAATTTTCCAAGCTTGCATGAAGTCTTCAATAGACTTTTTTTTATCTTTTCCTCTTTCTTCTTGATCTCTTTTAATAATTCTTTTCATGCATGTAGATTTATTAATTTTTAAATTTATTAATAAGTAATCATATTTTGAAAAAATTTCTATCAAGTCCATTACAAAAATCCCTTCTATTATTAGAATCTCAATATTGCAAGATTTTTTATAAATAATCTCTCTATATTTTTTTTTGAAATCATATTTATAGTAATAATCAATTTTTTTATCTTTTAAAATTTTTTTTAGGTGATTTTTAACTAATTTATTGTTGCAACTTATCTTTTTGTCATAATATGACTTTATGAATTTGGAAAGTAAATTACTAATTAATCCTGTTTTGTAGAAATCATCCGTACTAACAATATGAGCATTTTGCAAATTATTCAATAATTCCTTTCCAAGACTTGTTTTACCACTACCCGAAGGCCCTGTAATAATAATTAATTGCATTTAATTAGTTAAGTTTTTTTTTTATAAATTATTTATATAATTTAAATTATTACCGATAAATAAAAATTTCTTTTAATAAAAAAATAAAAAAAATTTTTTTGTATTAATTTTGATAGATTTTTAGTAATTTCAAATATTGTTCTTATTAATAATTTGATTAAATAAAAATATCTTTGAAATTAAAAAAAATATAGTCTTTAGCTATTTTTCTATAATTAATTTATTAAAAAATTAAAAAATTTTAAAAATCTAATTTCTTTATTTTAGTAATTAACTTGCATCATAATTAAAAATGTGTCTTTATATAAATGTAAATAAATAAAAATTAATTTGATTTGAAATATCTTTTCAAAATAAAAATTTTTTTTAAATTATTCAAATTTATTTTTTATTAATTACTTAATAGATTAAATGTTTTCAAAAATCTTAAATAAATTAAAATCAATTCTTGGTAAAAAATCAATTTCAAAGACACCTAAAGCCAAGAAGGTTTTAAAAATAACAAAAGCACCTAAAAAGACAAAAGCTTCAAAAGCTAACAAAACCACAAAAGTACCTAAAGGTAAAAAACAAGAGGTTAAGCTTTTAATTGAAAGTTTTACCGCTATTCCAGGAGTGGGAGCTAAAAGTGCGAAGGCATTTTATGAGGCTGGTTTTAAATCAACAAAAGAAATCCTATCTGCTAAGAGTGAGGATCTACTCTCTGTGCCTGGTGTTGGCGTAAATTTAGTTAAAAAATTAAAAGAATATAAATCATAAATTTTTAAAGTTATTTCCTCAATAACTTCAATTTTTTAAGATTTAATTATTTATAGATTTATTTTCTATTTATTCCTTTTAATAATTAAAATAAACTATTTTAATTGATAATACTTAGTGGCCTTTACAAAATTTAAATTATCTTCTTCTAGCTTTTCTTCTTTGTTGAAGTTTCCTCTTGTATTTTTCAATAGGTGTTTCATGATGCCTAAGTCTTTTTAGGTCTGCAAATATACCAGCTTTTGATACCTGTCTTTTGAATCTTCTTAATGCAGATTCAATTCCTTCATTTTCTCCTACAGTAACTTGAGTCAAAATTAAGATAATAAAATTTTATTATACCATCATAATGTATAAAATTGAATTCTTTTATATGAGAATAATTTAATTTTTTTAATTTTAAAAATTCAACTTATAAAAATAATTTTATGTTCCTTAACTAAATTATTCTTACTATTGTTTATTTGATATTGATGACGTATATGTTGAAGCTACTAGGCTAAGAAGAGCAATTACTTGTTCATTTGGACATTTAGTCTCTTTGATCAATTTTTGGCACTCATTAATTATATTAGTGTATGTATTTTCAACTATTCCATTCATCTCATCGTCGCTAAATGAGAATTGTTTCAAATTCATGTTTAAATGATCTTATTATAAACTCTTAAAACTAGATGCCATAAATTTTTTTTATTTGTAATGTATTGATTATTTCCACATGGGATCATTATTTTTATATTTGTGTGGTGCATTAGGTCTGTAAGTATGTAGCCTTTCAACTATATTTGCTAAATCTTTAACATGCCTCTTAATACCTTTACTTTCAATTAAAGTTATTAAAGATAACCTTTTTTTTATTTTTAGAAGTCCCAGAGATGTTTCCCAATTTGTCTCATTTTGATAGGTCTCTAACCAAAAATCAAATATATCTTCAATCACATTTAACGGAAGGTTGTAAGATATACCTTTTGGTGGCTTTTCAACATTAAAGCCCTCTTTATTTAATTCAGCTAGTAAATTATTTAAATTAAGATTTATTGCATAGAGTATTTTCTTAGCACATTCCTCACCAACAAGTTCATGTCTATGACATTCTAATAATTCTTTATTTTCTATTATTGGATTTTCATTATATGTAGTGTCAATTAACCAATAGCCATATCCCTTTGTCTCACCACTAGCCAATATTAAAAATAAATTTCGGTTTATCAAAACTCAAACCTCTTCACTTATCTTCTGCGATAATAAGCTTTTTAAAAGAAATTTCAATAATTATAAAAGAAATATATATTTTTGAAATTACCAATATCTCGCAAAAAAATCAATCCATTGATAATATAGAGATTTACAAATGTTCAAATTAATAGAAATTGAGAAAATGTTCCTTGATCCATTAGATATTGTTGTAGATATAACAAACAAGTACCTCATGAATTTTAAAATTATTAATATTATTTTTTCTTAGGAAAGAGTCTACTAATCTTTTCTTTTTGAATAGTATCTCTTTTATCTCTCATTTTTTTGTCATCAAGAGATTCTTTATTAGTGCTAACTGCATAAATAATATAAAAAACTATTGAACTGAATATTAGACCACAAAAAATAATAAATATTCCAAGAGGAGCAGTTGGACTGAATACTGTTAGATCTACATTTTCTTTCATAAGTTTTTTTTAATTTTAATTATTTTATTTCTTCATATCCAAAAAACGTTACCTTATTGTATTCTTTATAACCCTCTGAGAAGGCCTCTGGATTATTTTTATCAAAATTTCTAGCTCTCCTGCTTATCATAATGAATGGAATAAATATTGCCCCTATAAAAAAATGAAGAATTAAAAAATCAGAGGGAAAGCCATTAGGCCAGTCAGGAAAAAATAAAAGAGTTGAAAATATATTATACATTTTTATATAAATTCTTTGTATACTATGGCTTATTAAGATCAATATTATGATGGAATTTAATATATTGAAATTTAAAAATATTGTTATTAACTATTCACATTAATTCAATCCTAACTAAATTAGTTTTATGTTAAATTTATATTAACTTTTAATATGTAAGTTAAATTGATAAAAATTCTTTTTGGTTTAATTATTTCGAGTTTTATTATATTTAATCCTTCTCCTAGCTTTTCCTCTCAAGCAACAAATCCTAGTGCTCTCGCACTTAGAGACAGAATTTCTAATAATTTTTCTTATAAATATTGTAAAGGAATAGATAGTGGTTTTTCTAAAGATCAAGCGATGAGATCTGCAATTATTGAAACTGAAAATATTGTAGCTTTTTCTATTAATCCTCAGAAGAAATTTATATTAAAAGATGATTTAGCAAATCAAATCTCTATAAAAGTTATTAATAAATGTGGATGGACATTTGGTTTAACTGGTAAAGAGGGCATCAATTACTTTAAAAAGTATTTTTTAGAAATAAATGATAAAACCACTCCTAATAAAAAATTATCAGGTTAAATTAATAATATGAATAATATTTCAGATAAGAATGTAATCATAATTATACTATTAACTATTCTTTTTATTTTTGGTTTAATCTTTTCAGTTAAGTCACCCGAGAGAAAAGTTTTAGATTCTCCAATAATTTGGAAAGAAGAATATACACAAACTTATAATCCAAATTTAGTTAATAAAATTCTTTATAAAATCTGAAATTTAGATATGAAATTAATATAATTATTAAAAAAAATAGTTTATGTAAAAATATTCCTAACTTATATAACCTAATAATAAAGATGCTAATTTAATATCTTGATTAAACCAAGCTCTAATAGCCATTGCCCTTCTTGGATCATAAAATTTTTGTTTCCTATACCATTCAAGTACTTCATAATCTGATTTATTACCATTGCATGATAGACAACAAGGTACGCAATTACTTGTTATGGTCTCGCCACCTTTGGAACGAGGGAATAAGTGGTCTATAGATTCTGAACTTTGTCCACAATAGATACATTTGTTTTTAGTTATTTGATGTATTGATTCACGCCAATTTTTATTATTTATTTTTGGACACAATTGTTCCAAATAAATGGCATCTTGATTGTGCATTAGAAGAATAAATATCTTAAATATTAGCAGTTATTTATAAATTTTGAATGTTACAAATAAATATTTTAAATTCATTTAATTTTAGATATAACTAATAAAATATCTTTAAAATATTAAGAAAAATTTCTCATCGCTTTGAATTTTCAAACCTATCCAGAACTATCTTTAATGGGTAAAGTATTAATATTTTTCTTATCTTATTTATCTAATTTTTTTTCATCAATAGCTGGAGGAGGTGCTGGTTTAATTCAATTACCCTCCTTGTTATTGTTTGGCGTACCTTATTATAAAGCTTTAGCAGTACATAAAGTTGCAACTGTTGCTTTAGGCATAGGCGGATCATTAAGAAATTTCCAGAATTTAAAGAATAATTCTTTGGTCATTTTACAACTATTACTTTTTGGAATACCTGGAGTACTTCTTGGAGCAAAAATTGTTAATTTTTTATCAGAAAGATATTTGTATATCTTATTAGCATTATTTTCAATCTTATTAGGAATATATTCATTATTTAAACCAAATCTGGGATTGAAATCAACTTATAAAAAAGTAAATTTATTTTCAATAATTAGGTTTAATTTTTTTGTATTTATTGTAGCAATTTTAAATGGTTCAATATCATCTGGAACTGGCTTATTAGTAACAATTTTATTGATTAAGACTTATGGAATGGACTTGCTTTCTTCAATAAGTATAACTTTTATAACGGTTGGTATATTTTGGAATGCAGCTGGAGCAATAGCATTAAGCCAAATAGGTTCTCTACCATTAAATATTTTATTTATATTGATAATTGGTTCTTTCTTAGGAGGATTAAGTGGTGCACATTTATCAAACTTAAAAGGAAATAAGTTAATTAAGAAATTTTTTACTTCCCTATGTTTTCTAATTGGGATAACTTTATTAATTAATCTTTCTAATGTTTAAGTTTCCCTCTTTCAAAACAAATGATAGCTTATTTAGCTGAGAATCTATTTTTGAATGAAAAAAAAAGGCCTCACAATCGTGAAGCCAGGTGATGGGGAACTTTATTTTTAATCCAATTTGGGAGAAATTGCAAGCCCCTACCTGTAGCGGTATTAATCACTGTCATTGGCACTACTGATAGTGTCTTTATTATGGTTTTCACCAGTCAAGCAACTTTTATTAATAAATTTGAGCTTAATAATAAATTATTGGTTAATTAGTGATTTCTATTGACTTGAATAATGTTTTTTTCAATGTATCATTCAGAGATAATCAATTTAAAATTATGATTGAATTGAGTCTATTAACATTGTTAAATCTAGTTGGAAATAATTTTTGCGAATATAGAGACGTTGGTTATGACAATTATAAATCTCTTTTACTTGCTTATAGTGATGCTAGTCATGAATTCGGACCCTTAGTAGTTAAAAAAGTAATTGAGGAGTCAGATAATTTTAAAGTAGCTGCTATAGCTGTCGCTGCAGTTAAATGCCCAAAATATATAATGAAATAATGAGATTTGAAGTAAAGACAGACAAAAATAGATTTTCAGATAAAAAATCACTTCTCTTTTCAATATTAATTCTTTTTTATTTTGCTTTTCTACTGTTAAATATTTCCTTTAATTTAAATAAATTATCAAGATTCTACGAGATAAATTATCTTTGCAATTTATTACTTGTTGATAAGTCTCCAACAAATTTTAGTAAATTATCAAAACTTACAAATAAATTAAATAAACAAAAGGTATGGGAATTCTGTAGAGAATTTACAAAGTCAATTTAATACATATTACTTAGCTAGAGGCTGAAGTATAAAACCTTAATGCAAAGAACCAAAATTTCCTAGAAATTGTTAGGAATAAGATAGCAACAACGATCTCTAAGAATATTTTCCAAGAATCTGATATTCCCAATATTACTTCAGAAGGGATAGTAGTTATAAAGGTAATGGGTACAATCGTACTGAAAAAGACTCTCAAGGGAAATGAGAACGAATTCATTGGGAACCTGCCAATATACAAAAATGATCTTAGAACTTCTGTGGCATTCCAAGTTTTTACAAACCAAATAGTTGTGGTTGATATGAGAAACCAAAGACTATAAAGTATTGATATTGAACAAAATAAGGTTAGTAATAATAAACATATAGAAGAATAAGTAAAAGAAATATTATTTAAATAAAAACAATAAATAATTACAATTAACCCTAATAATATTTCAATTAGACCTGTGGGAGAAATTCTTTTAAAGGATATCCAAAATTGACTGTCAATTGGTTTAATTAGAACGTAATCCAATGTTCCTTCTCTTATATATTTAACAATCTCAGTTAAATTTGGGCTAAACCATGTATTAGTAATGCCATTTAAAATTGTATATATACCTTGTATTATCAAAGCTTGATTAAAGCTCCAACCTCCTATATCACTTGCATTTAAAAAGAAAATAGATAATAAGAATATACTTCCTATTAGTCCTAAAATTGAAGTTAATAAATCAATTAATAAATTTATTTTGTATTCTAGCTCGATAGAAAGAGAAGAATAAAAAAAGTATGCATATAATTTGAAATACTTTTTAAGATTCATAGTCCCATAGCTGTGAATTTCTTTGTTCCCAATTTCCAAACTTTTCTAAAGATAAAGTAAAAAAGAAAAATCCAAAATATCTGAATTAATATTCCTAAAAATACTTTAGTTTGATTCCCAGACAATACACAAGCTGGAAAATCAATTAAGTAAGGAAAAGGTGTTAGATAAATCCAAGACTTTACATATTCAGGAAAAGAGGCTACTGGGGCCAATAAACCTGATAGAAATAATGTTGGAATAAATAGTAATTTCTCAATAGAGCTTGCCTTTTCTGTCCAAAAACATAGGCTTGCAATAATTGATTGCATCAGAAATTGAATCAAAAAAGAAAAAAATGTGCAAATCGTTGAAATTATTAATATGGTGGGAGAGGGTATCCATATACTTTCTGAATTAATTAAAAAAAAGAATATCGCAATCAATAAGGCAAAAGGGAACCTTGTTATTTGTTCAGCAAGATGTTGTGCAAAGTATCTTGAGAATGGATGCAGAGGTTGTATTAGATATGGAGATATCCTTCCTAATAGAGCATCTTCTTCAAAGGTGAAAACGACCCATACTACAGAAAATTGTCTAACAAAGAAGGCACTTAAGAAATATCTTGAAAGCATTATGTCACTTATATTTATGGACTCATTTAAACCATTATTTGTCCAAATATTTAACATAAAAAAAGGTATTATCCCTGAAATAGCCCATAAGGCAATTTCCACTCTATATTCAAGCATATTTGAATACTGAGTTTTTAATAAAGTAGAAAATTTATAAAGCAATAAATTTTTCATACTATATCTTTTTGTTTATTAATACTTTCCCAATTATTTCATCTATGGGCGGTTCAGTTATGTGTAAATCTTCAATATCATATTTGTTAAGGATTATTTTTAAAGTTTCTATAAATTCTGATTTTCTTGTTGAAAAAGTAATTTGATTATTATTAATATTTTTTATTTCTAATCCTAGATCTTTTAAATTTTCAATATCTCTATTTGATTTTACTATTATTGAAATTTCTTTATTTGGAGAAAGTTTAGTTAAAAGATTTTTTAATTTTCCATCATATGTAATGTAACCCTCATGAATGCAAATTACTCTTTTACAAAGATATGTAATGTCCTTCATGTAGTGACTAGTTAAAAGAATTGTTGCACCAGTATCTCTATTATAAATCTGAAGAAATTTTCTAAGATTGGCTTGAGCATTAATATCAAGTCCTAATGTAGGCTCATCTAAAAATAAAATATTTGGATTATGAATAAGGGCTGCAAGTAGCTCTGCTTTCATTCTCTGTCCTAAAGATAGTTTCCTTACTGGTAAAAGAAGTTCTTTATCTATTTCAAGCATATCTGATAGCTTCTTAATCCTTTTTTTAGCTTCATTTTTCTCGATTCCATATATTGATGCATTTAAATAAAATGAGTCAATTGGCGGCAGATCCCAAATGAGTTGCTGTTTCTGCCCCATTATCAATGTGATTTCTTTTAGAAAAGAAGCTTTCCTCTCGAAGGGTCGATATCCAGAAACTGAAACATATCCATGAGAAGGATAAAGTAAACCGCATAGAATTTTTAAAATAGTTGTCTTACCTGCTCCATTGGCACCAAGAAAACCTACTATCTCGCCTTCCTTTATTTCAAAATTCACATTTTTTACAACATTCTTCTCTATGTTTTTTCTATTGAAGAAATGCCTTATAGTCCCTTTTAAACCAGGATTTTTAGTTGAAATTTTAAAGGATTTTGTTATACCCTTAACTTCAATAATATTTTTTTTCATGAAATCATATTCTTTTTACCGATAAAATCCTAAACATAAGAAATATCATACTGTTTTGATTTCTCTTTACTTATTAAAAGATATCCTTTAATGAGTAAATTAACCAAGAAAAGAAATTAATGGGATTAATCAGATCTCTAATTTTATTACTTGGTCTATAGTGAAAGTTATTAAACAAGTTTCTTAAAAAAAGATTTTTTTCAGAATTATATTCTCTTTCTACTATATTTCCATCATTATCAATTATTTCAATTTCATTTTCGAAAAACCATTCTTTTTCACCATTTGATAATTCAACTATCACTCCAATCCCTTTACCATCTGTTAATCTAAAATCTTTAACAATACAGTTTGAACTAACATTAATAGCATTTAAAGTCTTTGAAGTTAATCTGTCCTTAGACAAATTAACGTTGATTTTTACAGTAGATCCAATTTTTACTAAATCTAAAAATTCCATTTATATAAACTATCATAATTATATAATTTTTGTAGTTATAAAAATGTTCAATCTAAGATTATTTTTTATTTGAAAGTTTAAATACTGCTTCAAGAATTCTTTTAATAGAAATAGCTACTATTCTCAAAATAACAAATCCTATTCCTAACCAACCAAATAAAACAGCGATAGATAATAAATTTGATCCTAAGTCTCTTTGGAGAAAATCAGACATTTAGAAAATAAAATTTAAATAATATTATCTATATATTATATTTAAATTTAACAATTTAGTTGAATTAATGATTTACTAATAATTTCTTAAATCTTAATAAAAGATTCTTTTTACTTAATTAAATCTATTAATGATCTTAGTAATTAATATGGCGAATTAATACCTCTATCTCTACTACCTTTAAACCAATTTAATGTTGAAGTAATATGATCCCTCTCAAACATAATTTTTTTTGATTCTAATTTTATAAGTATTGAATCTTTCAATTGAAATTGGTTTTTAATTTTTAAGACCATTTTTTTTATTTATATTTTTTACATTTGCATAAAAGGAGAGGTTTTCAAGCTTTTTTTTGTAAATCCTGTTTTTTCGAATTCTTAGATAAATTTTCAAAAATTCTTTCATTCATTAAATTTATTTATTTAAAAAATATTGGAAGAATATTGACTAATGAAATTATTAAGTTATATTAGTTTTAATTTTTATAAATTGATGAGTGAAGAATTACTAAATTTTGACATATTTGTCGATGACATTATTTCATCAGAGGATAATTTACTTAAAGGAGAACTTGATTTTTTATTAATGCAACATATTTTTGATTCAATTGAGCTAGATAATCTTAAAGAGCTTGACAAGGATTTAAATTCAGAAGATTATTTTAATGTTTTTCTTGCTGCTTAAAAAATGATTAAAATATTATATGAAAAATTTTGGTATCCAGTATTAGGTAATATCTTATCCAAATTTGTATTTCTTATTGAAGGTAGTGAAAATAAAAATCTTAAAAAGTCTGCTGAAAAAAATAAAAGAAACAAGCATAAATATTAGTATTAATACTTTTATTTTTTTAATTATATTGATAACAACAAATATTATTCCTTAAATATATTATTTGTAGCATGTTTTAAATAAAGATATGAGTGGATAATGGATGCTTTAGAAATTTCAAAAAAAAACCAAATTTTTTTAAAACCATATACGGTTCATTATAGAAACTTTAATAATAAAAGATTAGAAAATTGTTTCTATGCTTATGATGCATACGAAGCAAGAACATTAGCTATGGAATTTAATAAATATATTCATGATCACCCTAATAGTATAGATTTAATTAGATGTGAAAATTAAAGTAAAAAATTTCAAAGATATATTTTTATAAAAATTCTTATTTTAAAAATCTTAATTCTAAAAATTAATATCTTTAGTTCCTGAAATTGCTAAATCTTCTTGAAGTCTTTTTTCACATGATAGTACGCGAGACCAACTAGGTAATTGTTGTGTAGCAGGACTTTTTAAAAAACTTTCAGTTGCTGGTCTTAATAGCTTTGCAAACTTTTGAACGGAAAGTTCTTCTTCATGCCGATCATATGGAATGTTATTTATTGCTGAATCAAGGCCAAACTGCTTAACTCTATCTTCTCCTACCCTTTTATATAAAACTTCTAAAGTTGATAATTTAGTATTAGTCAAAGTCTCAGCTTGATGTTCCATTAATCCTCTTAAAACACTCGACAAAATTTCTGTTGCCATTCTTTGAAGTCCCTCTTTCGAGCTTTTCCCAATAGTTTTATGCTTATGATCAAATAATCCTAAATCTACTTGAGCGATTTTTGATGTCCTTACATTTCTATAAACTTCCGACAGAAGACCAATTTCTAATCCCCAGTCACAAGGAATTCTTAAGTTCAT
>TARA_B100000963_G_scaffold278554_1_pt1 | contig 15188 bp, 12 predicted proteins | sample TARA_B100000963 | Tara Oceans TARA_B100000963 (sample SAMEA2622097) | marine metagenome | biome: marine biome (ENVO:00000447); feature: surface water layer (ENVO:00002042); material: "saline water (ENVO:00002010), including plankton (ENVO:xxxxxxxx)" | depth 5 m | reverse complement strand
ATTATCAAAGTCTCTATATCCATCGGCACCAAGAAGATTATCAACTCTTCTGTAATGAATTCCCGTGTAGTGCCTAACATCCGCTCCAATTTGGAAAGCTAACTTATCATTAACTTGATTCTTATAATTTACAAGTCCACCAAACCAATTATGTGAGTTTACAGAGGCTCTTCTTATAAAACCATTTCTTCTTCTTCCATCAACGTAGTTGTCAGGATCATTTACAATGTATAGACCTGTTGCTACATCTGGCGCATTTGCATAACCTCCACCATAACTCCAAGTACCACCAACACCACTATTTGACTTTGCAATTTCGTCCCATAGAACTTGTCCAGTATCAGCATTTCTAAATCTACCACTACTAAAGTACGAACCAATTCTTCCAAGATCTCCTGTTCCACCACCTCTACCATATGAAGCATAAGCAGTTACAGATAAGGTTTGACTAGAACTTAGTTTGCTTTCCCAGTTTAAAGATGCAATTGGCTTATGGTAAAAGTTTTTTCTCATGTTAAAACTCTCACCATTGTAATATCCACCATTGTAATTGTAATAAATACCATGTTCAATGTAGTCAGAAAGCCTAGCCATATTGTAGTAACTAGTTGTTCTTTGTCCGTGCGTTTGCGGTGCGCCTGTTACAATTAATTGAACATTATTTTTATCATCTTCGCTTTTCCATCCATATCCTAAAAAGTAGGAGTAGGCTTCAAACTCGGTAAAGTCAACGATACCATCACCAGCTGTTCTACTAAAAACAAATGATAAGGCATGACCACCATCCATTACACCAGTATTATAATTTAGGGTTTTCTTAATATAACCATCATTACCAACTCTTACAGCAACTTTACCACCTTTTGATAGTTCTGTTGATTTAGTAACAATATTTATAGTTCCACCAACTGATGAAATTGGTAGAGGTGAAGACCCTAGTCCTCTTTGAACTTGCATTGCAGATACAACATCAGTTAAACCAGCCCAGTTACTCCAGTAAACCCTGCCATTTTCCATGTCATTTACTGGCATACCGTTGATTAAAACTGCAATATTTTCTTGACGAAAACCTCTAATGTTAATTCTAGAATCACCAAATGCACCACCTTGACGAGTTGCATAAACCCCAGGTGTGGAGTTTAATAATTCAGGTAGTTCTAAGTTACCAATCCGGTCTTCGATTTCCGCTGTGGTAAGTGTTGAAACTGCAACGGGAGTTTCTCTATCTTTTGCAAGTGATACGTTTCCAAAAACTGTAACACCAGAAAGGATATTTTCACCTGGATTAAGTTCGATTGTTCCTAAATCTCCAGACTCACCAACAACTAACTCAACTGAATCATAACCAATATATGACACAACTAATGTTGCGCCAGTTTCTGCACTAATTGTAAAAGTACCATTAAAGTCGGTTGAAACACCATCAGATGTTCCTTTTACAACAACGGATGCTCCAGGAAGTCCAGAACCTACCTCACCATCTACAACAGTACCAGAAACTGAATTTTGAGCATAACTAGTTCCAAATATGAAAACTGTTATGAAGAAAAGTATTAATTTTTTCATGTATTTATTGTTTAATTTATGTGGCAGAATTTACTATTTTTTTCCGATAAGATTGTAAACTATAGTTTAATTTTATGAACATACTTTTTAAAAAAAGCCAGGAAGCTTTTAAAAGGAGTTACTTTGTTTTATTTATTGATTAATTTATCTAAAAGGTTTTTGGTAGAGGGATCGTGTTTAAGAATATTTTTAGATTCAATTTCTGTTAATAACTTCGAGGCTAAAGATTTACCAAGTTCTACGCCCCATTGATCAAAACTAAATATATTGAGTATAACACCTTGAACAAAAACTTTATGTTCATACATTGATAAAATCATACCTAATGAATCAGGACTTACCTTATCAAATAGAATTGTGTTGGACGGGTTATTACCCTCGAATTTTCTAAATGGACCATTGCCCATTGAACCACCAATCATTAATGCTTCAGTCTGTGCAAAAAAGTTCGACATGAGTTTGTTATGTGCATCATTATTGCCATGTAGTGAAGATTTAAAACCAATAAAATCACAGGGTATTAATTTTGTTCCTTGATGAAGGAGTTGAAAAAAGGCATGTTGCGAGTTAGTTCCTGTGCCACCCCATACAATAGTACCTGTTTGATAATCAACCTTTTTAGAAAATCTATCCGTACATTTTCCATTACTTTCCATAAACATCTGCTGCAAATAGTTCGGTAAAAACTTTAGGTATTCACTGTAGGGAAGTACAGCTTCTGTTTCACAATTCATAAAATTATTATACCAGATACTAATTAATGCAAGACAGACAGGAATATTTTTTTCTAGATTAGCACTTTTAAAATGTTCATCCATTTTATTTGCCCCTTTGAGAAACTTTTCAAAATTTTCATAACCAATTGCTAGTGAGACTGATAATCCAACACAACCCCATACAGAAAATCTTCCTCCAACAAAATCATACATATTAAAAATATTCTCTTTATTTAAACCAAATTCTACAGCACTTTTAATATTCGAAGTTACCCCTATAAAATGCTTAGAAATATCTCCAATCGATCTATGAATAAGAAATTCTTTAATTTTTTTAGCATTTGTTAATGTTTCTTGTGTTGTAAATGTCTTAGAAACAATAATAAACACAGTAGTTTCTGGGTCAATCACTTTTAAGATTTCTGACAGGTGATCTCCATCAACATTTGAAACAAAATGACAACTAAGTTCAGTTTTATAAAATTTTAAAGACTCAACAACCATATTAGGCCCCAGGTTAGATCCCCCAATACCAACATTAACTATGTCAGTTATTTTTTTATTAGTTGAACCTTTAGTTTTGCCCGATAAAATATCGTTAGTAAATTTTTTAATTTTTTTTCTATCAGAGAGTAGTTCTTTCCCAATTTCAGAACTTAAATTAAAATCCCTCAATGCTGTGTGAAGAACCGATCTATTTTCAGTTTCATTGATTTTATCTCCATCAAAAAGAGATTTTATATTTTTCTTTATTTGACAATCCTCAGACAATTTTAGTAACAGGTCAAAAGTTTCACTGTCTATTATGTTTTTTGAAAAATCTAGAAACATGTTATCAAATTCAATAGAAAATTTTTCTAGTCTATTATTTGATGAATCAAAAAGGTCAATAATTTTTGTACTACCAATGTCTTGCCCTTTTTTAAGCAACATTCTCCATGCTTCAGTAGTTGTTGGATTAGTTTTAAAAAGGTTCATTTATGGTATAATGCTTTTTTGGTTAGGACCAAAGTTAGTGGATTTCATTTTATCCAAATTGTCTTTGATTGGTTTCATGTATGTGAGGTACTCTTCCCTAAGCTTTTTTGAAATGGGTTTTGCATCTGGAAGCTTTTGTTTTAAAGGGTCTACTTGTTTGCCATTTTTCCAAAATCTATAGCATACGTGTGGTCCTGAGGTATATCCAGTCATTCCAACCCTTCCAATTCTATCACCCTGATTAACATAGGTACCAACTTTCAACCCTTTCTCTCTCATGTGTAAATATTGTGTTGAATAAGTAGCATTGTGTTTAATTGTCACATAATACCCATTTCCCCTAGTGTAACCCGACTTAACGACTCGTCCAGAGGCTGTAGCTCTAATTTCAGTACCAACCGGTGCAGCGAAATCGGTACCATAGTGAGGTTTGATTTTTCCGTAATATGCAATTTTTCTTCTCAAGTTAAATCTTGATGAAATTCTACTGAACTGTACTGGTGATAGCAGAAAAGCTCTTCTCAGATTTTTCCCACTTTCATCAAAATATTCATAGATATTTCTCAATGAGTCAGTCTTAAATTCAACTGCATAGAATGGTTTTCCTCTATGTTCAAAATATGCATTATGAATTCTGTTCAAACCTATGTATACGGAATCATTAACATACTTTGAAGTGTACATGATTTTAAAATTATCACCCTTTTCAAGTCTAAAGAAATCAATATTCCATGCATAAATTTCTGAAAGCTCATTAGTTAAAAGAGGACTTAACTTTAAACTTTCCATTGTTTCTGAGAGGGAACTGTATATTATTCCTGATGCTTCAAAATCCTTTAATTCAACTTTCTTTTGTTTTCTTTCTGCCCATATGGAGTCTGTTAATGAAACAACGATATAGTCTATTGGGTTAGGTTGGTAGATAAATACTTTGGGTATTTTTAGAGAGTCTTTTGAATAAAGAATTGTGTATGGTCTACCTGTGTTAATCTTTCTAATATTGAATATTTTATTTGTTGCTTGAACTATGTTATAAATTTTAGGGTAAAATAAATTATTGTCTTCTAAAATTTGACCAAAAGAATCTCCATTTTTTATAGTGTCACGTTTTACTTCGTACTCATTTAAGACATACCCAAATTCCTTTACGATTTTTTCTTTTTTTTCACTGTCAATTAAATTTATCGAAGTATTAGTATTAGAGAAAAATAAATTATAGCAAATCACTACTAATCCTATCGAAAAGAAAATTTTTAATCCTAAACTTTTCAACTTTATATCCTTCTTTTCATTATTATTAAAATCCTCAATCATATAATTTTATTCTACTATAATATTAAAAGGATTTAAAATTCCCCTGAACCTAAAAAGATCTGCAGTAATTGAACCAACCCTAAGATTGGCTTTTACTTTTATTGGAATTCTATTTTCATCATTTGTCACCCACAAAGATATTCCTTCATTATCTTTAAATACCCTTCCAGTCTCCATAAATGGAACGAACTTCATGCATTCAACCAAACCAAATTTTGTTTTCAAAATTTCTTTACCCAAATATTTCATTTTAAAAGGATAGTTTTCTGCACTAAAAAATATATTAACAAAAATATAATCATTTGGTTTAAGTTCACTTATGTCTAAATGTTTTCTGAGAAAGTAAAATGTTGAGACTAAATCTTGAATATCATCTAGAAGTTTTATTTCCCTTTCTTTTCCGTTTAAAATATTTTTGAAATAACCAATATTATTTGTGTGGTCAAATGTTGTTTCAGAATTTCTAATATATCCTCCCTCATATATGTCTCTTATTGATTTTATTGGTCGAACTAAATCTTTTTCGAAATAGCTTTCATACAGATCTTCAACTTTAAAAAACAGCCGAGCCATACCAGTTGTCCTTCCTATGGCAGATGCTTTATAAATTTTTTTTCCGTTTTGATTTATTTCATTTAAAGAAAGTGACGCATAACTAGTATTAAAAAACCCGTACTTTAGTTTGTATTCAAGTATTTCCCCGTCGGTAAATGAACTATAATTATTATTATATAAGTTCTCCACTTGAGAATTGACTTTTAAGGAAAAAACAATTAAGAAAATAGCGATTTTAATAATTAATCTAAATTTTTTCAAAGGCCTCTAAAATTTTTTTTGCTTTGTCGCTACCAATTTCCAGCTTAATTTCCTCAAATGAAAGTTTTCTTATCATTGCTAGTGACTTGTACTTCTTAAGTAATTTATTCTTCGATTTTTCACCAACTCCGTCAATATTGTCAAAAATTGAAGACATTGCGTTTTTTACTCTTTTACTTTTATGAAACTCAATCCCAAATCTATGAGCTTCATTTCTTAAGTTTTGAATAATCTTTAATGATTCAGATTTTTTATTTAAGTATAGAGGAATTGAATCACCTGGAAAATAAATTTCCTCAAGCCTTTTTGCAATTCCAATAATTGTTACTTTGTTTTCAATATTCAATTTCTTTAAACTCTTTACTGCTGAACTTAGTTGACCTTTGCCGCCATCAATTACTATCAATTGTGGTAAAGATTTCTTTTCGTCAAGGAGTCTTCTATATCTTCTTAAAACAACTTCTTCCATAGATGCAAAATCATTTGGTCCGCTAACTGACTTAATGTTATATTTCCTGTAATTAGATTTGGATGCCTTTGCGTTCATAAAAACAACACACGCAGCAACGGTATTAGTTCCTTGAATATTAGATATATCAAAACACTCGATGTGAGAGGGTATATCATTCATTTTTAAATCAATTTTAAGTTGATTCAAAATCCTATGTGAATGTTTATCTGGATCTAATATTTGGATTTGTTTTAGTCTTTCAATTCTAAACGATCTGGCATTTTTTATTGACAAATCCAATAATTTTTTTTTGTCTCCCAGTTTTGGAATTACAAACTTTGTATTTATCTCTCTTGATAAATCATAATTGGATATAATGGTATTAGACATTGATTTAAATTTTTCTCTTGTATTAATGATTACCAAACTTAAAATATCACCTTCTTTTTCATCTAATTTTTTCTTTATCTCTTTATTTTGGAATCTTACTATTCTACCATGAGCTATTTGAAGATAATTGGTGTACGCATAATCAGAATCTGATATAATACTAAAAACATCAATGTTATTTAATTTGTTGCTCACAACAGTGGATTTAGATTGATAATTTTCAAGTGAGAGTAGATTTTCTTTAATCTTTTGTGCATCTTCATATTCAAGATTTTTAGAAAACTGCAACATACTTTCTTCAAGTAGGTTTTTAACATCTTTTAACTTACCCTTTAAAATCTTTTTTACGTTGGAAATATTTTCATTGTAAACTTCTTCAGATAGAGAATCTTTACCTTTCTCATTTGAGAAGTTTAGAATTATTGATTGCCCCTTTTTTTTAAATATGTTTAGATATAATGGCAAATTAATTTTTTTAAGTTTATTTGGACTAAAGTTGTAATTGCTTGATCTTATGGGATATAAATTATTAATCAAGTTCAATAGAATGTATGCATATTTTACATTTGTATATGGACCAAAATATTCAGAACCGTCCTTAATTATTTTTCTTGTTAAATAGACTCGTGGAAACCTTTCATTTTTAACACAAATCCATGGATAAGTTTTGTCATCTCTGAGAAGAATATTGTATTTAGGCTGATTTTTTTTAATTAAAGAATTTTCTAAAAGAAGGGCATCCGACTCTGAACAAACCACAGCGTGTTCTATTCTGTCAATATTTTTAACTAGGTTCATTGTCTTACGAGACTTGATATTTTTTTGAAAATATGAGGCGACTCTCTTCCTTAAATTTTTCGCTTTGCCGACATATATTATTATATTTTCTTTATTGAAAAATTGGTATACACCTGGTTCTTCGGGAATTATTTTTAATAAAGTTTTAGATATTGAAGACACAGATCAAAATAATTATTGATTTAATCAACAATAAATTTAAATCCAATTGAAAGAATTTCAGATTTAAAATTAGAATTTTTTGAGTAATGACTATAATTTAAGTCAAAACTTTCTAGTCCAAAAGACCAAAATTTAAGTTTTGTAAAAATATCAACGTATTTCAACCCAAAGCCAAACTGATTTGATCTAAAGCTCGATAAGTCATAGTCAGAGGTGTAGAATATTGATGATGATAAGTGCTGGTCATAGGCCTCAAAATAATCTGACTTAACTTGTGTATAAAATCTGTAAGATGGGTAAAAAGTTAAATTTTCCAGAAATTTCAGAGGAAGTTCCAAACTTATTGTGTGAGAGTTCACGCCCCAATCATCTGCATAAAATCTATAGTAGGACCTCAAGCTTATATTTTCATTGAAGAAATAATTATAACGTAGTCCTAAAGGGATTTTAATCCTTGTAGTTGGCAACCTTTCTATGTCGTCAGCCAGGTGAAATACATCACGGTTCTCATTTGATGTGTATATCGGAATACTTTTAGGATTTCCAATATAAAAGTTACTAATATCTGAGAAATAGACTCTTTGTAGGGGATTAGCCAACCATCCTTTTTGATTAATAAAGTCAATAAAAAAAGATATTTGTGAATATTCATTTAGTATTTGTGAAAATAAAAAAGAAAGGGAGTAGGTATTTCGGCCCTTATCACCTATAGTTCTAAAATTATTAATAGGTGTCCAATCTTGAGAGGCAGTACCTGTCTCATCAAAAATTTTTCTACTATTAAAAAAACCAATATTTGTATCACCATCGTATATATTATAATAATCTAATTCTTTTGGATAGACAGGCATCCATTCGTCTAAATATATTTGAGTTGCAAAACTGTATGAAGTATTTTTATTATTAGAGTATTTTGTAATTCCACCCCCAAAACCAAAAGATTTGTAATCCCATTCTTTTGAATTAGAGACATTAGCATTAAATATTGTATTTCTATCGTCCGAAAAATGTGTGTATTCTAAATTTAAACTACTCCATTTATCAACCTTTGAAGCTCCTGATGAAGCATACCAGGGGCTGGTTGTCTCATTATAATTAGATCCCGAATCAAAAGGGTTTCCATTACTCGACGAAGCAGAGGTATAAGTGGATATACCATAATCTACCGTAATGAAGTTATCATCACTTAAAGGAATACTAATAATAATATTTGGATGAAAATCTTCTAGGTCTTCATTACCAATACCCCCTGTCACAGATGCATTATCTCCTTCCTGTTGATAGTAGCTAGACAAAAAATTTATTTCTATTGTTTCTAAAACTCTCTTTTTATATTCAATATTTTCTGAGTTATTTTGACAATAGTTGTAAAACGATACCAAAATCATGAGATATAAAGTTCTTTTATTCATAATCAATTAATTACAACCACAACCTCCACCCACTTTTCCACCATTGGCCCCACTTGAACCTTCTCTATAAAGCTGAAAATTTGTCTCAAACCTACAGATTTTTCTTGGTGAAAGTTCCATATCGGGATCATTTAAGTTAACTTTTTCGTACTCTTTTACGTTTGCACATGAGGTGAGAAAAAAAAATAAAACACAAAACATTAAATTCTTCATTTAAATCTTATTTATTTGAATATTTTTAGACTTTATTATTTCATTCTTATCATTAATTATAATGCAATCTACACCCGGTAATTGATTAATCAAATCTAGGCCGACATTTTCACCAAGTACAAAAACTGAGGTTGCAAGCGCATCTGCTAACTCTGCTTTTTCAGCGATTATGGTCACGCTTAGAATCCCTTCAGTTGGATAACCTGACCTTGGGTCGATTATGTGGGAGTAAGATTTGTCATCAAATTTAATGAATCGTTCATAACTGCCAGATGTAACAATTGACTTATCATTTATTGGTAGCCATGAAAAAACTTTATTTTTGTTCAGAGGGTTAACAATCGCAACCATCCAATCTTTTCCACTTGGTTTCTCCCCCCAAGCTGTTAAATCTCCTCCGGCATTGATTATCCCAGATTTAACATTTTTCTTTATTAAAATATCCTTTGCTTTATCTGCAGCGTATCCCTTACCGATTGCCCCAAATCCAATTTTCATGCCATCTAATTTTAAAAAAACAGTTTGATTTTTTTTATCCAAAATAATATTCTCATATCCAATCTTTGAGACCGAGTTACTAACATCAGTTTTTGTTGGAATACTTAACATTTTTCTATCAAAATACCAGACCTCATCTAATGAAGCGTACGTAATATCAAAAGAACCTTGTGTAATCTCTGAAATTTTGATGGATCTTGATATTAAGTCAAAAAGTTCCTTTTTTACTTTAACTGGTTTGATACCTGCATTAGAATTTATTAGTGAGGTTTCAGAACTTTTACGCCACGATGATATTAGGTTTTCAATTCTTGTTATTTCACTAATACACAAATTAATTAAAAACTCGGCTCTCAACTTATCTTTTTCAACAATTGTAATTTCAAAATCACTACCCATTAACACAACATTTTTTGTATAAATCTCAGCAGAATTTTGACTTAAAGTCGTGTAGAAAAATAAAATACTTATGCCGGTGAATAATATTTTTTTCAAAATGATTCTAAGGTTTTAATATATTGCTCAGGTGTTTTTTTTTCGTAACCCATTTTACCCAAAACATTTCCCGTACTATCAATTACTACAATGAGGGGGAAATATCCGTTTGGATTAAACCTTTCAGCAAGAATTTTATTTGCTTCTTTCTGCTCATCGTTTAAATAGTTCTTTCTTTTTCTTGGAAAGTCAGCCTTGAGTAAAATAAAAAACTTTCTTGCATAATCGATAAAATATTTAGATGACCAAACTTCTTCAGTCAATTTTATACAAGGTCCACACCAATCTGAGCCTTGGAAGACTAGTATTATTTTTTTATTCTCTTGATTAGATTTTATAAGGGACTCCTCATAAGATTCAAGCCAATCTTGTGAAACAAGTGCCAAACTATTAATAATAAAAAATAAAATATATAATTTTTTCAATGGTTATTTGCTTATAGTCAAACAATAATTATTAATTAAATGAAACAACAATTTTGCCATTTATAAAATTATAATAAAATCTTTACTTTAATTTTATATTAAACATATTATGATTTTGTCAATGACAAAGTTTGAGGCAAGAAAAAAATATAAATTACTTAGAAAAAAACTAGAATTTAAAGAATTACAGGATTTAAGTTCATTAATTGTTAAAAACTGCTCAATTTTAGACATTTGGGATATGAAAAATTATCATATTTTTTTTTCAATCCCAAAAAGAAATGAAGTTGATACAACACAATTAATAAATGTCTTAAAGAAAAAAAATAAAAATATAATTATTCCAAAGTGTGATTTTAAAAACAATTGTTTAGAAAGTTATTTGTTTGAGAATTCAACTATTTTAAAGGAAAATAAATATGGTGTTTTAGAACCTGTTGATGGACTTACGGTTGAAACAAATATTATTGATGTTATTTTTTTGCCTCTTTTGGCATACGATAAAATGGGGAACAGGGTGGGTTATGGTGGAGGGTTTTATGACAAATTTCTTAAAAATTGTAATTCCAATGTAATTAAAGTTGGTCTATCATTTTTTGATCCTGAGCCAAAGATAGATGATATCTCACAGTTTGATGTAAAACTTGACCATTGTATTACGCCCTACAATAGTTTTAATTTTTAGAAAAAAAAGTTTTATAATTTATAATTATTAAGAATATCGCAATTGAAATTGATGCATCTGCGATATTAAATACTGGTTCAAAAAATACAAAATCCTCATCACCAACTAAAGGGAACCAACTAGGCCAAGTCCAATTAAACATCGGGAATTGAAACATATCAACAACACTTCCGTGAAATAAACTTTCATATCCATTCCCAACAGAAAATGTAGCCACTTTAAAATAACTGTCTGTGAAGAAATATCCGTAAAAAACAGAATCAATTGCATTACCAATTGCTCCTGCCAAGATCAAGGATAATACAATTGAATTAATATTTTTTAAACCACTTTTTATGGTCTCTTTAAGCCAAAAGAAAATAAAACCTATTGCAACAATTCTAAACAATGTCAAAATTAGTTTTGCCGATCTTTCATCTATAAAGGGTAAGAAATCATTAATAGATGCACCCCAAGCCATCCCTTTATTTTCTACAAATAATAATTTAAACCAGTTGTAATCAAATATAATTTGATCACTGTAAATGGTGAGAGGAAAGTTCAGTTTTATATATACCTTCAAACACTGATCAAGAACTAAAATCCCAATAATTATCAATATACAATGACGAAGTTCAAGTTTTTTTCTCATCAGTACTCTCAAAAATATGATTGGCAGAGTTGGTTATAAATCCATTGAAACCATTGTATCTATATGCAAATTCATAATAACACCCTGGTATTTCGAAATCACCGTCTGAGAACTTAACAAGAATATTTTTTGCCATGATTGAAGATTGTTCCAAACCAACTTTTGATGAACCTTTTATTTCCCCACCAGATGAATTTATTTCAAAACCCTTTTGTTTTAAAAAAAGATTTATCTGCCTAAGATTTTTAAAAAAAGTACAATCTGTAACACTGACAGTAAAATGATTTGCAATATAACCATGTGATAAAACCCAAGCAGCATAATCAGATTCTTCTTGAATTTTTTTATAATCTAAGTAGGATATTTTTCCCCACGGAGTACCGTTTGTTAAGAACAAAGGATTACTAAATTTTTTCTCGTCAACACCATCTATAATAGTATTAATTTTACTTTGAAATCCAGATGAGAAATCTTGTATTCTTAACTCACTAATAAATATTCTTGGAAGTTTGTTATCGGGGTGAATATAGTATGAGGCATCAAGTCTTTTTTTGTCAAAATGGAGATTTTCGACAAAATTATATCCTGAATTAATGAAAAATTCTGCCAATTTATTTTTGTTTACCCTATTGTGATTGAACGTTCTAAGGGCAATGTGATCATTAATGATTTTAGATTTTTCTTTAGATTCAATCAAATCGAGAACTTCTTTAACATGTGGATTTAGACTTGTGTATGTTTTCCACATACGATTAAGAAGATTGGTAATTTTCATAAAAAATTATGACATTTTATTTTTTGCATGTATACTTAATGTTGCATGTGGCACAAGTTCTAATCTTTTCTTTGATATTAGTTTGCCTGTAGCTCTACAAATACCATAGGTCTTATTTTCAATTCTAATCAGGGCATTTTTAAGATCTCTGATAAATTTTTCTTGTCTGATTGCTAATTGAGTATTAGCTTCTTTGGACATAGTTTGTGATCCTTCTTCAAATGCTTTGAAAGTTGGTGAAGTGTCTTCAGTTCCATTGTCTCCATCATTCATATAAGCACTTCTAATAAGCTCTAAATCATTTTGCGCTTTACTAATTTTTTCTTCAATAATTTTTTTGAATTTTGTAAGATCTTTATCTGAATATCTTGTAACAATATTATCCTTATCCATAATTAACGTATTTTATTAATTTCTAGTTCTAATTTTATATTATCAAACTCAAATTCGTTTGCTGAATCAAGTTGGTCTACAAAATTTATTTCAACGGCTAAAGTTTCATTTTTGATGTAGTCCATATTATCTTTTAACGCTTTGTTAATTAAATTATTATTGACAATATTAATAATAATTTTATCACTAACATTAAAGTTTGAGTCTTTTCTTAAGTTCTGAATTTTATTTACAACTTCTCTGCTAATACCTTCATTTTTGAGCTTATCATCAATGCTAATATCTAGGGCAATGGTATACTCATTCTCAGATCCAACTTGCCATCCTTCAATATCTTTATAAAAGATCTCGACATCTTCTAACGAAAGGTCAAATGAAAAAGAGCCAAATTTTAAGTTTAGGGTTTCACCATTTTCTAATAAACCTATTTGTTCTCCGTCCAGATTAAATATTGATCTAGAAACAGTTTGCATATTTTTTCCAAATTTTGGACCTAAAGATTTAAAATTAGGTTTCGCCTTCTTTACTAGAATTTTTGATGAATCACTTATCAGTTCTACTTCTTTTACATTAATTTCTGACTTAATAAACTCCTCAATTTCTAAGATTTCTTTCTTTTCCTCTAAACGACGATACGGTATTAAAACTTTATTGAGTGGTTGGCGAACTTTAATTTTCTCTCTTTTTCTAATTGAAAGCGCTATTGAACAAATCATTTGAGATTTTTTTATTTTATCCTCAAGTTCAGTATTAACATTATGAATGTCAACTTTTGGAAAGTTAACCAAATGAACAGACTTATTATCATTCATTAAGTCTTGAAAAAGTTGGTCCATGTAAAAAGGACTAATAGGGGAAGAAATTATGGAAACTTTTGTTAAACACTCGTGTAATGTTTGAAAGGCAGATATTTTCTCATCGTTATATTCTCCTTTCCAAAACACCCTTCGAGATAGCCTAACGTACCAATTACTCAGGTCGTCCTGGACAAACTGAGAAATTAGTCTTGAAGCTTTTGTTGGATCATAATCTTTATATGCTGCCTCAACTTTTTGAATTAATGAGTTTAAAGTAGAAATAATCCACCGATCTAGTTCTCTTCTTGACCCATATGGAATCATTACTTCATCTTTGTCGAACCCATCAATATTAGAATATAAACTAAAAAACGAGTAGATATTGTAAAGTGTTCCAAAGAATTTTCTTCTAACCTCATCAATTCCATTTAAATCAAATTTTAAATTTTCCCAAGGGTTAGAGTTTGAAATCATGTACCATCTCGTAGCGTCAGGTCCAAATTTTTCCAAAGTTTTAAAAGGGTCTACAGCATTACCAAGTCGCTTAGACATTTTTTGCCCGTTCTTATCTAAAACCAAGCCATTAGATATAACATTTTTGTATGAAATTGAATTAAAAATCAATGTACTAATAACATGTAGAGTGTAAAACCATCCTCTAGTTTGATCTACACCTTCTGCAATATAATCCGCTGGAAAATGTGATTTCATGTCAATCATATCCTTATTCTCAAATGGATAGTGCCATTGAGCATAGGGCATTGATCCAGAGTCAAACCATACGTCAATTAGGTCTACTTCTCTGTAAAGAGCTTTACCACTTTTTGAAACCAAAACAATTTTATCTACAATATGCTTGTGAAGATCAATTTTTTCGTAGTTAGATTCGGAGAAATCATCTATAACAAACCCTGAAAAAGGATTTTTCTTCATAAAGCCAGATTGTATTGATTTCTCAATTTCAGCATAAAGTTCTTTTACTGAACCAACAACTAATATTTCTTTACCATCCTCTGAACACCATATAGGTAGAGGAATTCCCCAATATCTAGATCTTGACAAATTCCAATCATTTGCATTTTCAAGCCAATTTCCAAATCTTCCACTTCCTGTGGACTTTGGTTTCCAATTAATTTTTTTATTATTCTGAATTAAATCCCTTTTTCTTGATGTTACTGCAACAAACCAAGAATTTAAAGGATAATAAAGAATTGGTTTATCAGTTCTCCAACAATTTGGGTAACTATGTGTATATTTTTCAACTCGGAACGCTTTATTCTCTGTCTTTAATTTTATTGCAATTTCAACATCAACTGATTTTTCTGGTACATCTTTTTCATTGTAATATTGATTCTTTACATATTTTCCGGAAATTGATCCCAAACCCTCAATAAATTTTCCTTGTAGGTCAACAAGCGGAGACAAATCACCATCTTTATTTAATATAAGCATTGGGGGGACTTCTGGTTTTGCATTTTGTGCGGCTATCATATCATCTGCACCAAATGTTGGTGCGGTATGCACAATTCCAGTACCATCATCAGTCGTAACAAAATCTCCAGAAATTACGCGAAATGCATTTTCAGGATTTAGAGTGGGTAAGGGCGAGTCTTTCCATAGTTTCTCATATTTGATATTTATCAAATCACGTCCTTTAAAATGTTCACAAATTA
>TARA_B100000963_G_scaffold360148_1_pt1 | contig 15218 bp, 10 predicted proteins | sample TARA_B100000963 | Tara Oceans TARA_B100000963 (sample SAMEA2622097) | marine metagenome | biome: marine biome (ENVO:00000447); feature: surface water layer (ENVO:00002042); material: "saline water (ENVO:00002010), including plankton (ENVO:xxxxxxxx)" | depth 5 m | reverse complement strand
CTTCTTCTTGTTGAAATGGTATCTCTATTAAATTTCTTTTGTTATTTATTTTCAATAATGATTGAAGATCTCCTTCATTAAAATTCTTACCATCTCTCTTTAATTTTCTTATCTTTTCACTAATATCATCAAATTTATCATATTCATCTGGTTTATCAAAACAGTATGGAATTAAATCTTCTGGTATTGGAACTTCATTTTCATAGTTACAAAAATTAATGAAACACAAATAAATAGTTTCTTCACTAAAACGATTTGTAAGTTTTGGATAAATTAGTCTAGTATCTTCTAATGATAAAACCGATAAAGATTTTGATATATCTACAACATCAGTAATAATATTAGACAGTACTATGATTTGTTCGTCAATACCACCTATTGATTTATCTTCTTTTATAAAATAATCTAAAACAGAATTTTTAACGGTTTCTTGACAACATACATTTTCTACAAATGGTTCTGATGCTGAATTTGTTAATAACGCTTTCTTGCTATTAATTATATCTTGTACCTTCTTTAAAAATGAACTTGAGAAGTAGATAATCTTACCTTGAATTACACTTATTTGTTCTCTTTGCTCTATATTTCCATTTCTTAAATTTCTTAAAAATTTATCTTTAAAACCATCAGATATACCTTGTATAGTTTTTAATTCTATAGGAACTAATGGAGGCATAAAGGTCTGCCAATTACTAATATCTAATTCTATAGGAATTTCATTATTTTTATTTAAAACCAACCACTCTAGTTTGTGTTTTATAAGTTTCCTGATCTCATCATTTTTTAAAACATACTTGTCTATATTTGATTTAATCATCTTTGCAATGCTTTTCTGACCTAATCTTTTAATAGTATTCCATGGATCTTGACTTGAACTAATTTGAGATGCAATACATGATATATATTCTACTGTAGATAAATCTGAACTATCAAATAAAGGAAAACCCTCTAATGATTTTATGCAACCAGGAAATACTTTTCTAGTCTTAATTGGAGGAGTACTTATCTGAATAGCTACAATCATGTAACTCAATGTCAATATAATTAGAGACTGATTTTTTATTATGTTCCATGATGGTAATTGTTTATTTCGCTTTTTTAGAAGTAAAGCTACTTTAGCCTCATAATCAGATTGAGATCCTAATACTCTACTATTTGTAATTAAAACATTTGATACGATAAACTCTTGTTTATCATTTATGTTTATTCCCATATATTTACTCATTGCATTTATAACTATTAAACATACTCTAGTGTCTGGATCATCTGAATTTGGATCTGAGTCAGATTTTTGTGCCTCTAATGATGTATTAGCACTTCCTATTTCAGCTTCTAATATTTCCCTACTAATTTTTTTAAATCCAGATTCTTCATAACCTTCCTCAGTATCAAATGCAATATCACATATCTTTGCACCAGAATGTTCATCTACCCATGAATCACCATCATCACTTATTTTACCTTGTTGTTTCTTAATTCGTGCTATAGCCATGTTATAATCATTTATATCACCTCCACTATAATGCCATGTATTTGCTATTTCATACTGAAAAACAGGTACTAATGCTAAATTTGTTTCGGTACAATATCTGAACCATTTACTTTCTCCTTCTATTGCTTCTCTAGTAAATTTATAACATAATGTGTACAAATCATTCATTCTTTTAATAAAATCTGATTGTCCAATAATAATATCGTAATATTTTTTGTATGGTGAAACAGGTATCGCTTCTTCCTGAGTATATTCAATACCTTGTTTATAGTACATTTTATCATATTTATATTTATTATATTCATTAATCTTATCAATATTTATTATATATTTACTATAATATGCAATTCTATTTTGTAATAATGTTATAAGAGTTTCCTTAGATACCTCATATTTATTATCAAATTCTTTTAATATTTGATCTAGAGATTTATGTTTGATAGCAGATTCTGCTAACTCTTTATCAATACACTCTCCTTTTACACTAAAACATTTACTTTGTACATTACAAAATAATTCGTTATCATCAACTGTTATTGACGGTAAATTTTCATCAATAATCCATTTATTATTTTTTCTTTCATAATATTTTACTGGTTTATCTTCTTCTTCTAGAGCAGCATAATGTCCTTCTCTTATTGCACGTTTTCCATCTATCATCGCTTCTGCTTCCTCTAATGCATCTTCATCATTCATACCTATATTAGCTTTTAAATTTTCTATCAAAAATGCTTTAAAATCTCTCTTACTTAATGCTTGACGTTTATCCGAATATTCCTCAATTATTTCGTATCTAGTAGGATCTAGTTTATTATCAAAAAAGATATCTTTATTATTATCTTCTTGCATTTCATCAAGTGCTTTATATCTCTTGCTCATAACATACTTTTTGCATTCGTTATTTTTTTGTTCTTCTTCCATTGTAGTTTTATATTCTTTATCTACTTCTTCTATTTGATCATTAATGTTTATAGCAGATAACAAATGAGAGTTTGCTAGAGATATAGCTGTCATAAATAATAAACCTCCGTCTTGATCTAATATAGACCTCATAATCTCTGAATTAGAGAGAATATCATTATCTATATTTTCTTTTAATGTGTAACCATCCAGTATAATTTCTTTTGAAGATATTTCAGATGTAGGTGACGCATTATCTAATATTCTAATAATATCGTTATTCTTTCCTGTAGGACCATATTTACTTACATTTCTACCAGTTGGAATTACAGATCTATATGTTTTAAACGATTCTGCAAAATCTCTTTTATATTTTTTTATTGAAACCTCTATATATTTATTCATTTCTTCATATTGTTTGTATGTAAGATCATCCAGATAAATACCAAATGGTTCTAAGTATCCTATCAAACTATAAAGTGATAATTTACCTTTAATGTATTTCTTTACTACTTCAAATAATTTTTTTGTTCTAGGAATAACTTTTTCTAGATACTTTTCATATTTATCACCTGCTTGTATGGTATCATCTAATATGTATTCTGTCAAATTATTAAGATAATTATCATAAGATAATTTATCTTCAAATGAATCAATTGTTACTGTTTGCACTAAAGAATTTTTATTAAGTATATCAAAATAATAAAACGGATATGTGTTCAAATTAGCTCTTGTAATTATATTAGTACCGGGTAAGTTTATCCTTGAATATCTAACTACACCTTCATTCATAAAAAGCAAAGATTTAATAGGTAACATAGAATTGGGAATAATCTTCTTTTTTACAGTATTAAACTCACCACCTTTTGTTTTAATTGTTTCAAGAATTTGTAAAGAAGTAGTGTATGTATCCAGCAAAAATTTACGTCGCTTAATATTATCGTTTTTGCTTATTGATGAATAATAATCACCTAGATTATCTACTAATGTAATAATATTGTCATTTGTTTCTTTTAATACTAACAAATCTTCTTCAGATAAAGGATCAGTATGTGTTTGAAGCAATGGAGTTAACTCTTTTAATAAATAAATATATTTATTATTTTCAGTAGTATCTACTGAAGAAGTATTATAAAAACTATTTATTGCATTTTCCTCTTTAAAACGCTGTTCGGCTAATGTCAAAGGCATAACATCACTATAAGCTATTACCTCTTCAGAGGAAACATCATACAATTTCTTAGTGTTTTTCACAATGGGTAAAATCCAATATAACTTTTTATTAAAATCTTTTAAGTACTTAATTAAAGGTTTATAATCTGCTGTTTTAACTTTTGGCATAATTGCATTACCAAAACTATCAAAATCTGAATACATTCTTCTAACTTGTCTATAACGTTCAATCATTTTGTGTAAACTTGAGAGAACACTTTGAGTTCTATTACTATTTGGAATTGTAGATAACATATCATTAAGCAAATCGTTAGTTTGATTTTCAATACTAAACCTTATTTTATCTTCATCTACTCTAACTTCTTGAATTATTTCTTCCAAGTCTTCACCAAATGATATATCATCATCAGCAATAAAAAACTCTTTTATCCTTTCTTTTATATCTACAGATGAATCTACTTCTTGCTCTGGATATAATTCCATTTCTTCTATTGATACCCCTACCGTTGCTTTATCTTCAGTACCTCTTTCATCTAATGAAGGAATATCCATTGCTTGTCTAGAACCTTCAGGTGGTGCTCTAACATTTATTTTATTTATAGGTAAATCTTCTGGTATACCTTTGTATGCAAAATCTATGTAAATAATTTCATTATTTGGGAATAATCTAATTTCAATCATATCATTCTCTAAACTAGTTATTTCTCCTGTAATAACTTCTGGAACATCTCCACCAAAATGAATATCAATCCATTTATCAGGGATGAGATTGTTTTGCATTGCAAAACTATCACTATTTGCTCTACTAATAAGATTTATTGATTCAATAGAGTCATCATGTAAATTACCATCTTCATCAATCATTAAAGTGGTATAATCTAATGTCTCAACGTTACATAGTTTAATTTTATCAATAGAAATATAAGTAATTACAAACTGTTTATCATTTAAAATCTCATTATCTGGTGCATCTATTTGTATAATGTCTTGTAATTGTAAATCTACTTTGTTGTCAACAGGTGTTTCGTTGTCGGCCATCTTGTCTTATATTTATACTAGAAATTAATATTGATAACGAAAAAATTCTATTAAAATAAGTTAAAGATAACTATTGATTCCATTATAAACATGAGCGAGATAGATCTCCATTCATTCGTTGAAGCTGGATTGCTTGACAGTAATCCAGATCATATTATACCTAAACTTTGTCGTAAATTTTTTACTAGCAAAAAAACCAACCAAACCTATTGTACTGTCAGATATGACAAACTATCTATGACAAAAGACGAGTATCTTAGTGTTGGTTTAATGAGATCCGTAGTTTTCAATAATAATAATAAACAAGTATTATCTTTTGCACCTCCAAAATCTATAGATTATACCTCTGAATCATTTGGAGATTGGAAATGTGATAATATTCAAGCAGAAGAATATGTAGATGGAACAATGATAAATGTTTTCTGGGATGAGTTGATAGGTGAATCTGGTGATTGGCAAATTACCAGTCGCAGTTGTGTAGAGGCTAATGTAGGGTTTTATCTTCATACTGGATCTAAAACTTTTAGACATATGTTTCTAGAAGCATGTAATGAAGTGTCATTAGAATTTGACTACTTGAAAAAAACACATGAAGATGGATCTAGATTATGTTACAGTTTTGTTCTACAACATCCAGATAATCGTATAGTAGTTCCCTATCAAAAACCAAATTTGGTATTAGTTAAAGTTTATAAAATAAATCAAACTTCTGATAAACTGACTGTTACTCCATATGAAGATAGTTCATTAAAAACGTTGCTACAAGAAAAAACTACTGTTAAATTTCCTCAAGTATATAAAACCAATGTACAGAGCGATGACATTCAAGGTCTTATAGATACATATGCATCTAAAAACACACCATACAATGTACAAGGTTTGGTATTCACTAATTTAACAAATAATAACAGAGCTAAGATTCGTAATCCTATTTATGAAGAAGTTAGAAGATTGAAAGGTAATCAACCTAAAATTCAATATAGATATCTTACTCTAAGACAACAAAATAAAGTGTCTGAATACTTGTTCAGGTTCCCTGAAGATAGTAAAGCATTTTCTGTTTTTAGAAATCAAATGCATAATTTTACAAAAGGATTATATCAGAATTATGTAAATTGTTACATTAAAAAACAAAAACCATTGAAGGAGTTTCCTTATCAATTTAGAACGCATATGTTTACACTGCATAGAAAATATCTAGATGAGTTGGTAGATGCAAAAAAATCTATTAATATGTCTATGGTGATTGAATACGTTAATAACTTGCATCCATCACAACAAATGTTTGCTATGAACTATCATATGCGTAAAAGAACTATGGATTCCATTGATGTATCAGTAACCGAATAGATAATATTTACTTAATATAATAATGATTATTACAACATATATTATAAATACTTGACTTAAAATATTATTTATATAATACGATAACATGACTACTCATACACCCATATTATACGGACCTATGGCTGCTATTGAAAGAATACCAAGACGTGCTTCAAATTGTTGTTGTTGTGGATTTTTTTTTATTTTAATTACATATATTTATGTATTATATATTATCATTAGTAAATATGTATATGATTATGAATCATATAGTTACTAGTAGTTGTCTGTATTAATTTAATTAATAAAATTATTTAAATTAATATTCTTATATTTTGATATATGCACAGAGATGAATCTCCGTTAGATATTAGTAGTTTACTTAAAATGAAACTTTTATTTTCAAATGATAATAGTAGTAATGTATATGAAATTTTATATTCTATATTAACTATCGTTTTTATTACTTATATAAGTAATTTATTCAACAATGCTACTTTTTTTGAAGATTTTCATGATAAATTTTCATGGCATCATGTTTACTCGTTATTTAAACGTGAAAATAAAATAGTTATTGAGGGAAAAAGATGTTTCAAAAATGGTCCTTACTCTGCACAGAATAATAATTTATTCTCTTTTTCCTTTTATGCTATATGGACTCATGTAGAAAAACAATTATGTAAATCTAAAGATATATATTCTATAAAAGAGTGTGGTGAAAATAACGGCGTTTTTGATGATTGGGGTGATCCTATTAGTAAAAATAATAAAAATGATGTAACCACTTATGTAGTAAATCAAAGTAAACCATTTATAATTAGCGATCAAATATACTGTTTAGTTGATACATATTCAGAGGATATTGAAAGCGGTAATGGTAGTAATAGTAAAATATCTACAAAAATAGAAAATATTAAAATTAAGTTATTCTCATACACAAAATCAGTAGATAAAATTAAAAGTTTTGTTGAGAAAATAACTACAAAATATGTAGAGAGTATGCATGATTCTAGATTAGGTAAAACTTGGATTTATACTTATGAAGGCATGGAACATGATGATGATGGTCATGATGAAAGACATACACATAGAAGATGGCGTGAATGTGAGTTTAATACTACAACTAGTTTTAATAATATATTTTTTAATCAAAAAACATTGTTGCTTGAAAAAATTGATTTTTTTATAAATAATAAAGATTGGTATAATCATCAAGGTAAACCATATACATTAGGTATAGGATTATCTGGTCCCCCTGGTACAGGTAAAACATCTATAATTAAATCTATTGCAAAACAATTAAATCGTCATTTAATTGTCATACCTCTTGATAAAATTAAGTCTACTAAAGAGTTCACAGCAGCATTTTATGAATCCCGATATAATAAAGCTAATAAACCTAATAGTATCAATTTTACTGATAAAATTATTGTATTTGAAGATATTGATTGTATGTCTGATATAGTTTTTACTAGAGAAAAAACTCCTTCTACACCTACAGAAGAAGGAATTAAAAAGGAACCTAGTCAATCACAGCTAATTAGTACAGTTATAAAAGCTTGTAAAGATGATGATTATGAACCATTAAAATCACTTAAAACAGATGAAGACAAGTTAACGTTATCATTTGTACTTAATGTTATAGATGGAATCAGAGAAACACCTGGTCGTATTATAATTATATCTAGTAATTACTACGATAAATTAGATAAGGCTTTAGTAAGACCTGGAAGAATTGATATGTGTTTAAATATGAAATTAGCTTCTCTTGAAGTAATTGAACAAATGTTTCAACATTTTTACGGATATAATAAAAAAGCACCTGCTATATCAGATATATTAAATGAAATAAATAACGTTAGTATTAATGATATTCCTGATGGTATTTTGTCTCAAGCAGAAGTTGTACAATGTTATAATGACGATCCAAAAAAATTTTTATTGAATCTTATAGATTTTAAGAAGTAATTACGTTAACATTTAATTAATATTAAATAAATCTTAATTAAATGTCACATTCTATATACACTAATTTAATAGACCAACTTATACCAAATTTACCTGAACACACAGGAGAACCCATTGAGTTAGATTTAGTATTAGATAACGGTGCTTTTAATGGATTGTATTTACTAGGTATATTGCTATATTTAAAAGTGTTAGAATCTAAAGGTAGACTTAAAGTTACAAGAATATCAGGATCTAGTATAGGGTCTGTTTACGCTGTACTATATTTTAATAATATGTTAGATGTTACCGATAAATTTTTTTCTGAAATTAGAAAACATTGGAAAAATAATTGCAATCTCTCTAATTGGAAAGAACATGTTTATAACGTATGTAAAAATATTGATCTAGAAAAAATAAATAATAGGGTTTTTATAAACTACTTTGATACATCATCATGTAAAGAACATATACTGTCTAAATTTAATAGTATAGATGAATTAACTGAAACTATAAGTAAATCATGTTTTATCCCTTTATTAATAAACGGTGATTTAACGTATAAAAATTGTATTGATGGATTTAATCCGATGCTATTTAATGAGAGAACTATTGAAGATAGAAAAATATTATTCGTTCACTTGTTTACACCTGAAAGACTATATAATTCTATAAATGTGAAGAATGATAAAAATATCACTTTTAGAGCAATAGAAGGTATATATGAAGTTCATAAGTTTTTCATAGGAGATAAACAAACTTTGTGTTCATATGTAAATGAATGGAATACAAAACAATTATTAACCTATAGAATAAGACAAATATTATATTACTTATTTATTTATTTGATAAATGTTATTGTTATCGCTAAGAAATTTATACCTCATTCTTTTTATGATACACCTGTATGGAATTTAGTATCACATATAGGATCAAAAATACATAGAGATTTTATGTTACAAACATGTTTTTAATATTTATATAATATAAATGGCTAAGGGTTTAGTTTTTGGAGTAACTAATGGTATCATTACTATGTTAGCATTAATTACTGGTATGTATGCAAGTAAAGTAAATAAAGTTGGTGTAATCGCTGCTATACTAGCAATTCTTATAGCAGATCCGCTTTCAGACGCATATTCAATGTATATTTCTGAAAAAGATAACAACAGCAATAAAAAAGCATTTAGTGTTGGAAAAGAAGCATTCTTATCACAATTTATATTACAGTTTATATTTTTATTAATAATTATATTTACACCTTCAGTTTTCACTGGGTTAATGACGTGTTACGCATTTGGTTTAGTAAGTATATTAGGTTATGCTTATACACAAAAATCTTCTTTTAAAGAGGTATTAATGAATTTATCATGGATTACAGTAATTATCGGTGTTACTTATTTTTCTGATGTATTAGTACACGAATATTATAAAGGAAATTAGAATCTTTTCTGATGTAAAACTCTAGTCAAAGGTTTTATCATTCTATAATTAATATTCTTTTGATTTTCTGGACTTAGATCACATATAAATGGTGAGTTATATAATTTACTATTCATATTAATATTTCTTATATGTTCAGATAAAATAGTATCATAATTACGTCTAGTATTTAAACATGAATTTATTACTTTATAAATTAAATTTATAAACTCGCTTGTTCTGTTATAAACAGCTACTCCATTCAGATTTTTTGCTTTACTATTATACGCTAACATTTTATGATATCCATTAGATAGATGATTCTCTGATCCATATATCCAAAAATCTTTTGTTAACATATCATTTTTAATTGTATCATACCAATCAATTGAGAGAATACAATCTGTTTCTAACAACATAATGTATTGGTAATCCTTGATATTATATGTAGCTATATTGAAAAACATATTAGCTATTCTATTAATACCACTATGTAGACTAGAATCATCTATCTCTATTATTTTTATATTATGTTGTTTACATAAATCCCTAATTTTCTCAGTATGAGGTGTTTTATCTAAAAAAATTACCTTATCAGTAGCACTAGATAAAGGTATTCTATTAATATGTAGAAATTTTTCAATCCTACCATTTATAATTTCACCAGAATGACTTTGTATAACAGTTAACATCTTATTTTCTCTAGTTAGTTGTATTTTATATGGAGATTTATTTTGCATTAATTTAACCAAATATTTTATTTTATCTAAAAGATGGTTTTTCATAACCACCCTTAACACCTTCTCTCATAGAATATATTCTTATCATTCTAGGATTAATCATTAATTTTGGTCTTGTGTAAGTAAATAGATGATCTTTTGTTGTTTGTTTTTCATACATTCCTCTAGCTGAGTTTATTGAGATTGTATAATACATATTTGGATAGTCATCTCTATGTATTTCTTTTATTACTGCCATTTGATAGCTGTTCAACTTTTGATATATTACATTTTGACCTTCATGAATATCGTCTGTTATTTTATGTAAGGAAATATTTTTTCTTATTTGATTATGAAAATGGACATGTTCACAATCAATACTATTTACATTGTAATTTATATTTTTCAAAATTTTTGATTTATAGATACCTAACCCACCAAATGCAGAAAACACTTCTGTCCATTCTTTTATTATCCTTCCAGTACCCCAATTAGCCTTTTTATGAAAATTTGAAAAATAATTTTTATTACCTTGCCATGCTATATTTTGATCTTCCGTTCGCATTGCAAATGCATCCCATGTCATTCCTTTCATGTTATATATACCATTTGCAAAACAAGCATCCCATTTATTAATATTAATTAAACTATCAATAATACCATTAACATTTATATCGTAAAATAAATCAGGATCCATTATAATTAATAAGTCAAAATCTTTATAGTAAGTTCTCACCCAATTTAATGCTTTCTGTCTTGCTTGGGCAATATTCTGTGTGTGATAACTATATGTTTTTACACGCTTTTCACTTGAAAAATAAAATTTTTTTTCGTAATTACTTTTCCAATCAGCTAAAATATTTACTGTATTGTCTGTAGAATCATTTTCATAAATATAAACAATACTTTCATTAAAAAGGTTTGCTATTTCCATCATATTTTTAATTCCTCTTGAAATACAATTACCATTATTTTTTGTTATTCCTATAACAGCTGTTTTAAGATTTGAATAATTCATATATACATTTACTAATATGAATTATTTAAAATAAATACTCACTTCTACGATTTTTTCTAGTTTTTTTGGATTTCTTTCTAGCTTTTCTTGTTTTTCTTTTCTTTTTCTTTTTTACTTCTGTATCTACGATATTTGCTGTAGGAGAATATTTCAAAAACCACTCATCATATTCTTTTGTTCCTCTCTTAGATTTTAATTTCTCATACATTTTAGCTTTATGTTGTCTCACAGACATTAATGTATCTTGATTACCAATACATTTGATACTAAATCTCTTTAGTAGACCTTTCTGTTGAAGACGATTTTTCTCCTGTACTTTAAATAAGTATTGTGCCATACATAAAATTCTATCACGATCATAATAAGGTCTATTGGCATATATAAATGCCAAATAGAAACTTAACATAGTGTCTATAGTAGCAACTTTTACAGGAGCACCCTTAACATGTATAATATTATAACTATGACAAGCCAATGGTTCATATATAAAAGCAATAGTTTCAGGACCGATACTAATCTCATAATGTGGAGCTATAACTTCTCCAACACCCTTTCTTTTTGTAATTTTTACTCTTTTAAATCCTGCGTCCATTAAACGCTCTTTTAATATTGTAGCTGCAATCTTAGGTCTTTCAGATAAAACATCAAAATCTGGTATCTTCTTTTTTGTTTTACTCTGATTTTTTGGCATATAGTGAGAATATAAATCATTAGCATATCCACCAAAAAATACCAATCCTTGAGAGATTAAAGAATCTCTTGCTATATCATAAATTTCGGATTGATCATCTTTATTTGGCGAATTATTTTCAAAACCTCTCCTAAAACTATCATAATTGCATCTAGAATTTTCTAGTGGATAATTCTTATTAAGTAGGTTTAATCGTTTTAATACTTTTTCCCATCTACTAACATCTCCTTTAGGTCTAGACAGCTCTAAATACATAGCCATTCTTAAAAAGTTGGCAGGAGTATATAGAATACCATTTACTTTTATAGCGTCTTTTTTTAGAGATTTAAATAAATCCAAATCCATTTGTGTTATATCTGCTACAGGAATGTAATTAACATAGACTTTAAATGTACCATGATGTACTCCGGCTTTAGCTTCTACATCCTTCCAACCAAATTTTGCGTATATATCAGCTAACTCTTTAGCGTCTTTTAAAGCATTTCGTGAATAAAAATCATAATCAGGAATCTCTAAATTTTTATCATAGAATTGATCGCTAACTGGTAAAATATTGTTGATTGCTGTGCCACCATAACAAATACATTTTGTTTTACGTAAAAAATCCTCTACAGCTAACATCATTTCTGTTATTTCTGGAGACATTGCACTAGCTCTCTTTGTGCGTTCTTCTGCTTTGTCAACTGCGTCTCTCAAAATAGCCATTTCCTTTTCTTCAAATGTTAATTTTTTACAACTCATATTATATATATAATATTAAGATAATATCTCTTATTACTATAGATGGAACTTAAATTGAATAATGGTTATGATTTATTCTTAATGTTAGTAATAGTGGCTAAAATCACTTTTGTCATTATATCATTACGAGTACAATATTTTGAACATACTAATTCTAAATCTAAGGAAGAATTATCTAAAATTCATAGACGACAAGAAATTATAGATTTTTTTGCATTGATGTTAATTTATATTTTGCTATTGTATACTTTTTTTCCAAGACGAAAACATTTAGATATTATAATAGGTCATCATGAACAAATTATATTTTTTGCATTAGGTATTATTGGAATTATGCATTTAGATTGGACAATTCCAAAAGAGATAATAGAAAGTTTACTAGGTAAAAAAATTGTAGCTGAAATTGATAGTAAACACAATACAGTGCAAAAAAGTAAATCTAAGCTAAATTAAATTATTATTTATAAATTATAATTAATAATTTAAACTGTAAAATTGTAATAACTGGATTGTGTCACTCTAGGGGCATAAGACAACTCTGGATTTTGTTTAACTGGTTCAGCGATTGTTACTTCTACATACCTAAGAGTTTCTGGTTTTAATACAAATGCATGACCCGCTGTTGCGAAAAATTCTTCATAGAATTGTAGATTAGCATCATAATTTTGATAACACATTCCTATCATTTGTACTCCATATTTCATACCTAATGCTGCTGATGGATTTTTATCAACTGCTGATGTATCAGGTAACTCTATAGTCATATTCTTTTTGTTATATTGTTTTAATTCATTAAAATCAGGTGTATATTTCACTTCAGATTCAGTTAAAGATCTCATAAAAACTGAGTTACTACCAATATTAACTAACTCTTCTAACTTAGTACCTTCAAAATAAGGATTAGCTTTATCTACTATAATTATAGCTTTATTTACAAACTTAAAAATAGGTTCAAATGCTAAACTTTTTCCGTTATTCTCATAACTATATTCTTTTCCTAGTAAGTGATCTCCTAACTTATTTTTTAATGTTTCTGTCATTGAATCATATATAGAGTTATTTTTGCTCATAATTCTAAAATTCAAAATTAATGGATCATTTGGATTAGGACATGTATCTCCAGCATACGCATAACTAGCTACTATTTGCATTGCTTTATCAAATTCTACATAGTTATATGATTCTTTAATTAAAAAACACTGTGGTTCATTAACAGTATGATCACATGGTATAGAAGATACAGCAATAACCGGTTTATTATTAACTGAATAAATAGCAAAATCCAAAACCCTTACACCCTGTTTAATAACATTTTTCAATGCACATACATCAACAAAGGTATTTTTAAAGTCTCCTATACCACAACAGTTATATGCGGTCTTTATATAAAAATCACGTAATAAAAATCCTTTAAAGTTAGGATCATCAAGATTTATTGAGGATACTTTACCCATATCTGTATAAACATCTTTTATTATATTGCAATGAGTGTCTTTGTATGTAGTTTTAGTATATATATACATTACAGTTGCTATAATTATCACAACTATCATCACAATAACCATCCATTTAACTTGGGTACTAGCATTTTGTTGTAATAATGTTTTCCACATTGCAGCTCCTTGACTATTTTGTGTTGACATCTTATATTATATTTATAATTTAATTTAAGAAATAAAATATATAAATATTAAATGTCTTAAAATATAATATACTAATTATATTAATAATGCCGGGTGGTTTACTAAACTTAATAGCTGTTGGACAACAAAATATTATATTGAATGGAAGTCCCAAAAAAACATTTTGGAAAACATCCTATTCTAAATACACTAATTTTGGAATGCAGAAATTTCGGCTTGATTTTAATGGACTCAGAAAATTGCGTTTAAATGATAGATCTACATTTACATTTAAGTATCCTAGATATGGAGATTTAGTAATGGATACATATTTAGTTGTAACTTTACCACATATATGGAGTCCATTATATCCAATCAAAGATAACTCATCTACTGATCCAGAAAAGTGTAATACATTTTATATCCCGTACAATTTTAAATGGATTGAAAATATCGGAACTCAAATGATTGAGTCTATTGAAGTTAATGTTGGAGGAACTACTTTACAAAAATATTCAGGTGATTATCTCACATCAATGATCAATAGAGATTTCTCATTTGAAAAAAAAGAGTTAATTAATCAAATGACTGGAAATATTAAAGAATGTACTGATCCTGCTAATGCAGATTCAAATGCAACAAAAGAATATCCTAATTCTGTATATAATCAAAGTCAAGGTGGTTCTGAACCAAGTATAAGAGGTAGACAATTGTATATACCATTAAATTTATGGTTCGGACTTACTAGTAAACAAGCATTCCCTTTGGTTTCATTACAGTATAATGAACTATCTGTTACTGTTACACTTAGATCAATTAGAGAGTTATTTGTTATAAGAGATGTAAAAAATCCTTACAATAATTATGAGTATATAGCACCTAACTTTAATGAACCATCTGATCAAATGTATATCTTTTTACAAACTCCACAAGGAATTCTAAGAGAAAGACCTGTCGCAGGGTGTCCCAAAACTGAACCTATTCAAACGGAAAATTATCTTGGTCCTCCAGAGAGTACTGAAGAATTTCAAAATAGTTATGTAGATCGTAGAGACGTTTGGGATGCTGACATTCATTTAATATCTACATACTGTTTCTTAAGTGATGATGAAAGAAGGGTTTTTGC
>TARA_B100000963_G_scaffold69031_2_pt1 | contig 15232 bp, 16 predicted proteins | sample TARA_B100000963 | Tara Oceans TARA_B100000963 (sample SAMEA2622097) | marine metagenome | biome: marine biome (ENVO:00000447); feature: surface water layer (ENVO:00002042); material: "saline water (ENVO:00002010), including plankton (ENVO:xxxxxxxx)" | depth 5 m | reverse complement strand
CTCAACGGAGATCCCTGGAAAATTGTATCATTTCTTCACGTTAAACCTGGAAAAGGACCAGCTTTCGTGAGAACAAAAATTAGAAATTTAAATACTGGAAGACTTCTAGAGAACACTTTTACCTCAGGTGTAAAAATTGATGTAATAAGAGTAGAAAACAGAAAATACCAATTTTTATATTCAGAGGGTAATGATTACCACCTTATGAATAATGAAGATTATGAGCAACTAATGATGCAAAAAGATTTTATTGAAAATGTTGAATTTTTAAAAGAGGGAGAAAACATCGAGGTTCTTTTTCATGCTGATAAAGGAATTCCATTATCAGCTCAGGTTCCTTCGCATGTAATACTTGAGATAACATTTACGGAACCTGGTGTTAAAGGAAATACAGCAACAAATGCTACCAAGCCTGCTACAACAGAAACAGGAGCAAAAATAAATGTACCTCTATTTATAAATGAAGGTGATAAAATTAAAATTGATACAACCAAAAAATCTTATATTGAAAGAATAAAATAATGTATAAAACTCATAACTTTTCAGCAGGACCATGTATTCTTCCAAATAATGTTCTACAGCAAGCATCAAAATCAATAATTAATTTTGATAATAATTTATCATTGATTGAAATATCACACAGAAGTCAGCCATTTGATGAGGTTATGAATAATGCTAAACAACTAGTAAAAGATCTACTCAGTGTTCCACTAGGATATTCAATATTGTTTTTACAAGGTGGAGCTAGTCTTCAATTTAGTATGGTTCCTTATAATTTAATGAAAATTAATGGAACTGCAGTATATTTAAATACTGGAACATGGGCAACAAAAGCAATAAAAGAAGCTAAAAAATTTGGAAATGTTGTTGTTGCAGCTGATTCTTACAAATCAAATTACAGTTCGATACCTAAAAACTACACTTTTCCTAAAGAATATAATTATTTTCACTGTACATCTAATAATACAATATATGGTACTCAAATAAAAAATTTTCCATCATTAAACGGAATAATGGTATGTGACATGAGCTCAGATATATTTAGTAGAAAAATTAATATCAAAGACTTTGATTTGATTTATGCTGGAGCACAAAAAAATATGGGCCCAGCTGGAACAACTCTAGTAATTATTAAGGATGAAATACTGGGAAAGTCAGGCAGAGACATACCTTCAATGCTTGACTATAACACACATATTGAAAAAAATAGTATGTTTAATACACCTCCAGTTTTTTCCATTTATGTCTCAATGTTGACATTACAATGGCTAAAAAATTTAGGCGGTATTTCTTACATAGAAAATGAAAATATAAAAAAAGCTGATCTACTTTATAATGAAATAGATAAAAACTCAATATTTGAAGGAACTGCACAAAAAGAAGATAGATCAAATATGAATGTTTGTTTTAAAATAAAAGATAAGTCTAAAGAACAAGACTTTAAAAAAATGTGTAATAATGCTAAAATCAGTGGAATAAAAGGACATAGATCTGTAGGAGGATACAGAGCCTCTATTTACAATGCTATGCCTATCGAAAGTATTGAGGTGTTGATTGATGTTATGCAAAAATTAGAAAAGAAATAATATGATAAAAATATTAGCAAACGATGGAATATCTAAATTAGGAATAAAAACATTAGAAGAAAATGGTTTTTATGTTTCGTCTAATCATATTGAACAAGAAAAACTCATTGAAAATATTAACATTGAAAAATACAAAGTTCTTTTAGTAAGAAGTGCCACAAAAGTTCGAAAAGAACTAATTGATTCTTGTCCAGAAATAAAAGTCATTGGTAGAGGTGGCGTAGGTATGGATAATATTGATGTCGATTATGCTTTAAGTAAAGGAATAAAAGTTATTAATACACCAGCAGCATCCTCTAATTCAGTAGCGGAGCTGGTTTTTGCTCATCTTTTTTCTATGGTTAGGTATTTATATCACAGTAACAGACACATGCCTTTGACTGGTGATTCTGAATTCAAGGAATTAAAAAAATCCTATGCAAAAGGTATAGAGATAAGCGGTAAAACATTAGGAATTATTGGCTTTGGCAGAATAGGTCAAGAAGTTGCAAAGAAAGCAATTGGTTTAGGAATGAATGTTTTAGCACATGACAAATTTGTAAAAGAAGCAGAAATAAATATTAACTTTTTTAATGAAGATAATATTTCTTTTAAAGTTTTTACTAAAGATTTGGAATTTGTTCTGAAAAATTCTGATTTCATTACTTTGCACCTTCCAATACTAGATGAAAAAGCCATTATTGGAGCAGAAGAGATAGGGTTAATGAAAACAGGAGCTGGTATTATTAATACCTCAAGAGGTGGAATAATTGACGAGACAGCTCTAATGTTTGCACTAGACAAACATAAATTAGCTTATGCTGGACTTGATGTATTTGAAAATGAGCCTAATCCGAGTATTCATATATGTATGCATAATGCAATTAGTTTAACTCCTCACATAGGTGCTGCAACTTTAGAAGCGCAAGAGAGAATAGGCTTAGAACTTGCTCAACAAATTATTACACATTTTAACGATTAATGGTTAAAATAAGTGCCTTTAAAGCGATTAGACCAGTTAGGGATAAAGCAAGCTTAGTTGCGTCAAGATCATATTTAACGTATTCTGAAAATACAATTAAAGAAAAATTAGATAACAATCCGTATACTTTTTTACATATTATTAATACAGAATACAAAAAGAAAAATAAACAAAACGATAAACAAAAATTTTTAAAAATAAAAGAGAAATTTACAGAATTTGTTGATAAAAAAATACTTATAAGAGACAAAACAAATTGTTTTTATGTTTATCAACAAAAAAATGAATTAAAAACATACACTGGTATTATTGGTGCTGCAGCAGTAAAAGATTATTTAAGTGGTAAAATAAAGAAACACGAACTAACCCTCAAAAAAAGAGAAGAAAAGTTTTGTAACTATCTTAAATTAGCTGGCTTTAATGCAGAACCTGTATTACTTTGTTATAAGGAAAACTCAAATATTAATAATATTATTCAAAAATATATTTTATCAAGAGCGGAGTATGAGTTTACCACTACTGACAAATCTTTACATAAATTATGGATAATTAATAATAATGATGATATTAAAAAAATATCAAAAGAATTTAAAAAAATTGATGATTTATATATAGCTGATGGTCATCATAGAACTGCATCTTCTGCACTGCTTTCAAAAGCTAGCAAGACTGAAAGCAGTAGTTATTTTATGAGTTATTTACTTAGTGAAAAACAACTCAATATTCTTAGCTTTAACAGACTAATAAAGTCTTTAAATAATTTAACCGCTAAAAATTTTATTTGTAAAATTAGAGAAAAATTTAATGTTGTTGAAAGATCAAGCCACTGCTCTTCTACACAAAAAAATCAATTTTCAATGTATTTAGAAAATCAATGGTACTCTATTTCTTTGAAAAAAAATTACAATAAAAATTCAAATAAACTTGATCCATCAATTTTATCTTTTTACATACTTAAACCAATATTAAATATAATTGATGAAAGAACAGATAAAAATATAACTTTTGTTGAAGGAAACGTCCCCACTAAAGAATTAAAAAAACAAGTAGATAACTCAAACTACAAGGTTGCTTTTATACTAAAACCAATTATAATTGATGATATAAAAAAAATAGCAGACAAAGGAGATACTCTTCCTCCAAAAAGCACTTATGTAGAACCAAAGCTACGCTCGGGTTTAACTATTTATCCAATATAAAATGAATATTAGAAAAAATATTCAACTCATTAAAGCAAATTTGTCAAAAGACATCTGCTTAGTAATTGTTTCAAAGACACAATCAAATAATAACATTATTGAAGCATATAATGAAGGTCAAAAAATTTTTGGTGAGAATAAAGTTCAAGAGTTAATTAAAAAAAAAGAAGAGCTTCCAAAGGATATTAAATGGCATATGATTGGCCATTTACAAACAAATAAAGTTAAATTTATAGCACCATTTATTGATATGATTCATTCTGTAGATTCTTTGAAGCTAATTAATGAAATTGATAAGAGAGCTGAACAAAATAATCGAATAATTGACTGTTTATTACAAGTTCACATATCTAAAGAGAAAACAAAATTTGGTTTTGATATTGACAAAATAGAAGAAACAATAGAAGAAACAATTAAATTTAAAAATATCAATATTAAGGGTCTTATGGCAATGGCATCAAATACTAGCGATAAAAACAAAATAACAAAAGAATTTTCTTTAATTAATAATTTGTTTAGAAAAATACAAAATAAAAATATAAATCTGCTTTCGATCGGCATGAGTAGTGACTATTTACTAGCTATAGAAAATGGTAGTAATATGATAAGATTAGGAAGTAGTATATTCGGAAAAAGAAAATAAAATGAAAAAAATAATCACAACACCAAATGCTCCTCAAGCTATAGGACCTTATAGCCAAGCTATTTTACATAATAACACACTTTATTGTTCAGGTCAAATTGCTTTAAATGCTAAAACTAATGAATTAATTACAGATAATATTTTTAATGAAACACATCAAGTTATGAAAAATATTTATGAAATACTAAAAGAGGCTAACATGGATTTTAAAAACATAGTAAAATGTTCAATATTTTTAAAAAATATGAATAACTACAATGATGTAAATAAAGTATATGCCTCTTATTTCGATTCACAACCACCAGCTAGAGAAGCATTTCAGGTGTCTATACTACCAAAAAATGTAAATATTGAAATATCAGCTATAGCATGTTTATAAAATGGACTTATCAAATGAAATATTAAGTGGAAATATCAGTGCATTAGCAAAAGGAATAACTTTAGTTGAAAGCACATTGCTCAGTGATCAAAAAAAAGCTCAACAACTATTAAAAAAATGTAGTAAAAAATCAAGAATAACTTTAAGAATTGGTATTACTGGTTCTCCAGGAGTAGGTAAAAGTACATTTATTGAAAATTTTGGCGAATTACTAACGAAAAAAGGTAAAAAAGTAGCAGTGCTAGCAATAGATCCGTCCTCAGAAAAAACAAAAGGAAGTATATTAGGAGATAAAAGTAGAATGAATAAATTATCTTCAAATAAAAATGCATTTATTCGTCCAAGCCCAAGTAGTGGAACATTAGGAGGTGTAACTAATAAAACTAGAGATAGCATCTTATTATGTGAAGCTGCTGGATTTGATACCATTCTTATTGAAACAGTTGGTGTTGGTCAAAGTGAAACAACAGTAAGTAATCTAGTAGATGTTTTCTTATTACTTATGCTTGCTGGAGCTGGAGATGAATTGCAAGGAATTAAAAGAGGAATTATGGAAGTTGCAGATTCAATTGCAATAACAAAAGCAGATGGGGATAATACTCAAAAAGCAAAAAAAGCTGCTTTAGAATATAAAAATGCTATTCACCTATTCCCCCCTATGGAAAATGGATGGATTCCTCAAGTTACGACTTGTTCAGCTATTGAAAATATTGGGATTTCTGAAATAGCTGAAAATATTGAAAAGTTTAATCGTCTCGTGATTTCTAATGGATGGAAAGAAAAAAATAGAATTGAACAAAGTAAGTTTTGGCTTCACTTATATATAAAAGAGGAACTTGGAAAACAAAGATATAATACTTTACTTAAAGAAGGGAAAATTAAATTGATGGAAGAAGAATTATTAAGAGGAAAAAAAATCTATCAACTTGTAGATACTATAAGCCAGCTACTGTAAAAAATCATAAAATTTCATAATTCATATTAAAATTTTGAATTAGAGATTAATAAAAAAAATGGATTTTTTCTTTATTTCTCCATCCAGCTCTACTGATGTAATCACAAAAATATATTACTACATCTGCTTGAGAAGCATAATCCACAAAATATATTTTTTTGTCAGCTCGACTCGCATAGTCCACAAAGAACCAGTTACCATCATTTTTACCAGCTTGACTAGCATAATCTACTTTATAAACATTTAAATCGGCTCTGCTTTCGTAATTTGTAACAAAAACTTTTACTTCTGCTTGACTAGAATAGTCTACGGAATAAACTTTTTGAGCATGTAAGCTTAAAGAGGTAAAGTAAACTAAAAATAAAAATAAATAACTTTTCATTTCTCAAATTTAATAAAAAAATTTAAAGCATCTTAATAAAGATAATATGATAATAGTATCTTTGCTAAAACATAATTAAAAGATGAAAAACGTATCTAACAGACTAAATAGACTTTCAGAATCCGCGACATTAGCTATGGCTAGAATGAGTAGAGAACTTCAAGCAAAAGGAATTGATGTAATTGCCCTAAGCCTGGGTGAACCTGACTTTAACACTCCGGAATTTATTAAGGAAGCTGGAAAAAAAGCGATAGATGATAATTTTTCACATTATACGCCAGTTCCAGGACTAACTGAGCTAAGAAGCTCTATATCTGCTAAATTTAAAAGAGATAATAACTTAGAATACAAGCCTGAACAAATTGTTACATCTACTGGTGCAAAGCAGTCATTAGCAAATGTATGTTTAAGTTTATTGAACCCTGGAGATGAAGTACTTCTTCCATGTCCATATTGGGTAAGTTATTCTGAAATAATCAAACTTGCCGAAGGCACACCTATAGAAATACCATCCTCTATTGATTCAGACTTTAAAGTTACTGCAGATGATTTAGAAAGAGCAATAACTTCAAAAACAAAGATGTTGATGTTTAGTTCTCCATGTAACCCTAGTGGAACAGTTTATACTCAAGAAGAATTAGAAGATATTGCAAAAATGCTTGAAAAATATCCTGAAATTTTTGTTGTTTCCGATGAAATTTATGAACATATTAATTTTACAGAAAAACATTTTAGTATAGGAAGTATTTCATCAATGTATAATAGAACTATAACAGTAAACGGTGTCTCTAAAGGCTTTGCAATGACTGGATGGCGTGTTGGATTTATAGGAGCTCCTCTTTGGATTGCAAAAGCATGTAATAAAATTCAAGGTCAAGTCACTTCAGCTACTTGTGCAATAGCTCAAAAAGCAACTGAAAGAGCAATGCTAGCTGAACCAAAATCTGCTACAAAAGAAATGAAAGAAACATTTCTAAAAAGAAGAAATATGTTAGTTAATGAGTTAAAAAATATTAAAGGGATAAAATGTAATATTCCAAATGGAGCCTTTTATGTTTTTCCAGAAATTAGCTACTTCTTTGGAAAATCATATGCAGAGACATTAATTAAAAATGCAAACGATTTATGCATGTATTTATTAAATAATGCTCATGTTGCATGCGTAGCAGGTGACGCTTTTGGAAATCCAGAATGTATTCGTATTTCATATGCTGCATCAGAGTTGAAATTAATTGAAGCAATGAAAAGAATAAAAAAATACTTAGAGCTTCTAAAATGATAAACTTAAAAAAGGTTTTCAAAAAATTTAACAACAAAAAAGTATTAATTATTGGAGATGCAATGATAGATGCTTATATGTGGGGGAAAATAAATAGAATGTCACCAGAAGCTCCAGTTCCTATTGTAGAGGTAAAAAAACACGAAAACAGACTAGGTGGAGCTGCAAATGTTGCTTTAAACATACAGTCATTAGAAGCTACACCTATCTTATTTTCAATAATTGGTGATGATATTCATGGAAAAATATTTTTAGAATTAATGCAAAAATCAAATTTAAGTACTGATGGAATACTAGTTTCTAATAAAAGAAGAACAACACTCAAAACTAGAGTAATAGCAAATGAAAAACATCAACTAAGAATAGATGAAGAAGAAACAAAACCTATAGACTTAGAAAAAAAATTTATAAATAGTTTTAAAGATCAAATAAACAAATTTGACGTTATAATTCTACAAGATTATAACAAGGGTTTACTTACTAAAAATGTGATTAAAGAAGTCCTCAAAATAGCAAATAAGTTTAATATACCTACAGTAGTAGATCCAAAGAAAAATAATTTTAATAATTATTATAATTGTACATTATTCAAACCAAATTTATCAGAAATTAATGAGGGTATGAAAATAGATTTAAATGTTGATGATAAAAATGAAATTAAAAAAGCAACAAAGATTCTATTTAATAAATTAAATGCTGAGGCCATTTTATTAACAATGTCTGAAAAAGGTATATCCATTACCAATGTTAACGAATTTGAATATACTCCGGCATATCAAAGGAAAATAATTGATGTTTCAGGTGCAGGCGATACAGTCTTGTCTGTAGCTTCATTATGTTTAGCAACAAAAATGGATTATAAATTGTTATCAAAATTATCCTCACTAGCTGGAGGTATTGTTTGTGAAGAGGTTGGAGTGATACCAATTAATAAGGGTAAACTTTTATCTGAAGCAACAGTTATCATAAAACATGAGTAAAATTACCCCATATAAAAACTCAAAAACAAAAAAAGAACAAGTCCAAGCAATGTTTGACAATATTGCCAAGAAATATGATTTACTTAATCATACTCTTTCTGCTGGAATGCATAATATATGGAGAAAAAAAGCAATTCAGAAATTAACTAACAATCCAAAAAATATTTTAGATATTGCAACAGGAACTGGTGATTTTGCAATATCAGCTGCAAAATATACAAATGCAAATATTACAGCAATTGATATTTCTAAAAATATGTTAGATTTAGGAATTAAAAAAACTTTTGACAAAAAATTAGAAAACAGAATTGTTTTCGAAATAGCTGATGCGGAGAAACTTCCTTTTAATAAAAATAAATTTGATGCAATTACTGTTGGATTTGGTGTAAGAAATTTTGAAAATTTAACCAAAGGTTTAGATGAAATTTATCGTGTATTGTCTAAAAAAGGAATAATTGTAATTCTTGAACCTTCAATTCCTAAATTTTTTCCACTTAAACAACTTTACTATATTTATTTCAACTATTTACTTCCAAATATAGGATATATTATTTCTGGTGATAGAAGTGCTTATAAATATCTTCCAGAGTCCGTAAAAAAATTTCCATCAGGTAAAAAGTTCATCAATAAACTAGAAAAAGCTGGATTTAAAAATTGTAAGCATTTATATTTGACATTTGGAATTGTTAGTCTATACATAGCAATAAAATAGTTTAAAAATCGTTCCGTTTTGATGCAAAAAATTAAAAAATTTTATTTGATAATAACAATCTTATCTTTTGGTTTCAACTCATACGCGCAAAAGTACAAGAAACCAAAAAATTTAGCTCGTTATGATCACCAAAAAATTCATTTTGGATTTACTCTTGGGATTAATAATTTAAATTTTAATCATCAAAAAAACTCAAGTACAATAAATAATGACTCAATAAAAAGTATAAATACTATAAGTCAAAAAGGTTTTAACTTAGGTATTGTATCAAACTTAAGGCTTAGTAAGTATACAGATTTAAGATTTATTCCTGCATTAGTTTTTGGAGAAAGAAAAATTAATTATGGATTCCAAGATTCTGCTGTTATAAATTATGAGTTAAAAAGAATAGAATCAACATTATTAGATTTTCCTATTCATATTAAATATAAATCAGAACGATATAATAACTTCAGAACATATGTAATCACAGGAATTAAATATAGTTTAGATATTGCATCTCAAGCAAGAATCGATGATGAAGGAAAGGAAATAATTAAACTTAAAAGAAATGATTTTATGGCAGAAATTGGATTTGGCATTGATTTTTACTTAGAATATTTTAAATTTTCACCTCAAATTAAAATTTCATACGGACTTTTAAATTTACTATCAGAAGACAATACGATTTTTTCAAATTCTATTAATAGATTAACAACAAACGGCTGGATGCTTTCATTTACATTTGAATAATATAAACTTATCAGTTTAAGAATGTCAATTTAACAAAAATTTGTATAAAAAATTAATTTTATGTATAATTGCATGATTATTAAGTGTTTAAAAATGCAATTTGACTTTTTTCTATCCATTTTTCTTTTCATTTTTATTTATTTTGTCATTTTATTAATTGCAAAAAAAATAGGATGGAAGAAAAAAAAAGTTGTTGAAAACTGTAGTAATGCTTGTCCAAAATGTAATCACTCTCTAAATAGGATTCCAAGAAAAAAAATTGATCATATAATAATAAATCTAACTTTTAGAATTTTTGAATTTAAAAGATACAAGTGCAGTAGTTCAGAAAATGATTGGGAGGGCTTAAGATGGTAAAGTTTTAAAAAATAAGGGCAATCTTTTTAATACGAAATCAACCAAATCTACTTTTTTCCATAACGAGCAATTATAGCTATTCTCATATAACAAAGGCACAGTAAAAATTAGCAAAAAAGGATTTTATGTAAAACAACAGCAGATGCAATACTAACATTCAAAGATTCAGCCTTTCCTTGTTTTTCAATTTTAATTTTTTTATCAACTAGTTCTAGTAAGCTGTCATTTATACCATTGGATTCATTTCCTAAGATAAGATGTAGATTAGCTGGAAATTTCTGACGACTTAAATTAACACCATCTAAGGTTGCCGCATATATTGGATATTCAACTTTATCTAAATACCTAACTAAATCAGTATAAAATATATTTACTCTAAAAATTGAACCCATAGTTGATTGAACTACCTTAGGATTATAAACATCAACAGTATTATTTGAGCAAACAATATTTTTTACTCCAAACCAATCACATGTTCTTATAATAGTACCTAAATTTCCTGGATTATTGATTCCATCTAAAATTAAAGTTATTCCTTCAAAAAATTTGATTTTATTGTATTGTATTTTAACTATAGCTAAAATATTGTTGGGTTTCACTTGACTAGAAATTTTAGCTAGATCATCTTCTGAAATTTCATTTATTTCATAACTAGAATACTTATGTATTATCTTTTTTGTACAATATATGGATTGAATATCATAATTAGATTTTATAAGTTCATCAATACACTTCTCCCCTTCTACCAAAAACAAATTATGCTTGTCTCTGTATTTTTTAAAGTGTAAAGACTTTATAATCTTTATTGATTTCTTACTTATCACAATAAATAAATTTAATTTCAATAATAAGAATTTATTATAAATATTTGGTGTTGTTTTATACAATCTTGTAATTTTGCTTAAAATAAAAATAATGTCAAAATTTAAACCAGGAGTACTTTCAGGAAATCAAATACAAGAACTTTTTAAAGACGCTAAAAAACACAAATATGCTCTTCCCGCAGTTAATGTTACTAACTCAAGCACAGTAAATGCTGTAATGGAAACATCGGCTGAATTAAATTCTCCATCTATCATTCAATTTTCAAATGGTGGGTGTTTATTTTATGCGGGAAAAGGACTTTCTAATGAAAATCAAAAAGCAGCTATTGCTGGCGGTATTTCAGGGGCTTTACATGTACATAAAATGGCAAAATTATACGGTGCCAGTATAATACTACACACTGACCATGCTGCAAAAAAATTACTTCCATGGATTGATGGTTTACTTGAAGCAGGTGAGGAATTCTACAAAAAAAACGGTATACCTCTTTTTTCTTCACATATGATTGATTTGTCAGAAGAAAATATCGAAGAAAATATCGAAATATGCAAAAAATATCTCAAAAGAATGAGTGCAATTGATATGACATTAGAAATAGAACTTGGTGTTACAGGAGGAGAAGAAGATGGTGTTGATAATACTAATGTAGATGTATCAAAACTATATACTCAACCTGAAGAAGTTGCATATGCTTATGAAGAATTGATAAAAATAAGCGATAGATTTACAATAGCTGCAGCATTTGGAAATGTACATGGAGTTTACAAACCTGGTAATGTTGTACTAACACCAAAAATTTTATATAATTCTCAGAAATTTATTGAAAATAAGTTTAATACTTCCTCTAACCCACTTAATTTTGTTTTCCATGGTGGATCAGGTTCTAGTAAAGAAGAAATTAAAGAAGCTATTAGTTACGGTGTTATTAAAATGAATATTGATACAGATTTACAATGGGGATTTACAATTGGAACAAGAGATTATTTTGATAAATACAAAGAATACGTCAAAGCACAAATAGGAAACCCAGAAGGAGAAGATAAGCCTAATAAAAAATACTATGATCCGAGAAAATGGATTAGAGAAGGTGAGTTAACATTCAAAGATAGACTTATTAAGTCATTTGAGGATTTAAATAACATAAATACAAATAAATAAAATGGGTTGGTTTAAAAGAAATAAAGAAGGTATAACAACATCAACACACGAAAAAAAAGAAACTCCAGATGGTTTATGGAGTAAATGTTCAAAATGTAAAACAATAGTAACAACTAAAGAGCATATTGCCAATCTACATGTTTGTAACCACTGCGGTAACCACGATAGAATTGGATCTAAGGAATATTTTAATATTTTATTTGATAATAATAAATTCAAAGAATTAGATAAAAACATGTCTTCTTTAGATCCATTAAAATTTGAAGACAAGCAAAAATATACAGATAGAATAAAATTAATGCAAAAGAAAACTGGGTTAAATGACGCTGTTAGAACTGCATATGGAAAAATAAACGAAAAAAAAGCAGTTATTGCCTGTATGGATTTTAAATTTATCGGAGGATCAATGGGCTCTGTTGTGGGCGAAAAAATTTCGAGAGCTATTGACTATGCAAGACTAACTAAATCACCAATAATCATTATATCTCAATCTGGAGGTGCAAGAATGATGGAAGCAGGAATATCATTAATGCAATTAGCAAAAACATCTGCAAAAATTGCACAACTTGGTGAAGAAGGTCTTCCATACATTTCTTTATGTACTCATCCTACATTCGGTGGTGCTACAGCATCTTTTTCGATGCTAGGAGACATAAATATTGCTGAGCCTAATGCATTAATTGGATTTGCAGGTCCAAAAGTTGTAAAAGAGACTATTGGCAAAGATTTACCTAAAGGGTTTCAAACAGCAGAATTTTTGCTTGAAAAAGGTTTCATTGACATGATTGTTGAAAGAAAAAATCTTAAAACAAACATTACTTTATTATTAAAAATGTTTAAAAATTAGATAAAAAAGCAAAATTATTAAATAAGTTTATTAGTTTTGCAGCCCTATACAAGTACCAAAATATATATGACTATAACAAAGCAAGAAAAAGAAAACATTTTTAAAAAATTTGGTGATAATGTTAAAGATTCGGGATCTGTTTATTCTCAGGTTGCATTATTTACTGGTAAAATCAAAAATTTAACAAATCATCTTAAAAAAAATCGCAAAGACTACGGAACACAGAGATCCCTTCAAAAAATGGTTGGTAAAAGAAGAAAATTATTACAATACCTGAAAAACAAGGATATTATCAAGTATAGAGAGTTGATAAAAGACTTGGGTCTTAGAAGATAGAAAACTAAAAAAAGGCAATAAAATATTGCCTTTTTTAATTAATTTAAAAAAACATAATGACAAAAGAAGTTAAAGAGATAATTAAATTAGATGATGGTAGAGAAATATTACTTACAACAGGAAAGTTGGCAAAGCAAGCGCACGGATCTGTTGAAGTAAGAATGGGAAAAACTCATATACTTGCTACTGTAGTATCAAGTTTAGAAGCAAAAGAAGGAGTTGATTTTTTACCGCTTACTGTAGATTACAGAGAAAAATTTGCAGCTGACGGAAGGTTTCCTGGTGGATTTCTCAAAAGAGAAGCTAGACCAACAGACCAGGAAATACTTGTAATGCGTTTAGTAGATCGAATTTTACGACCAATGTTTCCAAAAGATTATCATGCTGAAGTACAAATCATGATATCTTTAAATTCTCATGATGAAAATGTAAAACCTGACGCACTTGCTGCATTAGCTGCATCAACAGCAATTACTTTGTCTGATATTCCATTTAATGGACCTATTTCAGAATGTAGAGTGTCTAGAATAAATAACAAATTTGTAATAAATCCATCCTCAGAGGACCTAGAAAATGCTGATATTGACTTAATGGTAGGAGCCTCTCATAACAGCATTGCAATGGTTGAAGGTGAAATGAGTGAGGTATCTGAGAAGGAGATGATAGATGCAATTAAAATCGCTCATGAAGCTATCAAAATACAATGTGACGCTCAATTAAAATTAGCTGAAAAAGCAAATATCGCAAAAGAAAAAAGAGAATACTGTCATGAGTTACATAACGATGAGTTGAGACAAAGAATATTAAAAGAAACATATGATAAAATATATAAAGTTGCTGCAGAAGGATTATCAAAAAATGAGAGATCTACACAACTCAAAGAAATAAAATCAGATTGGGTTGAGTCACTTACAGATGAAGAACTTGAATCATATGACGAAAATTTAATAAATCTATATTACAGTAAGTCGGAAAAAGAAGCTATCAGAGATTTGGCTTTAAATGAAGGCAAAAGATTAGATGGAAGAAACACCAAAGAAATAAGAGATATTTGGTGTGAGATTGATTATTTAAATAGCCCTCATGGATCATCTGTGTTTACCAGGGGACAAACTCAATCTCTAACAACAGTAACTCTTGGATCTGCTACAGATGTTAACAGATTAGATGGTGTGACTTATCAAGGTCACGAAAAATTTTATTTACATTACAACTTCCCTCCTTTTTCAACAGGAGAAGCAAGAATGCTAAGAGGAACAAGTAGAAGAGAAATTGGTCACGGAAACTTAGCTCAAAGAGCCTTAAAAAACATGATACCAGATGATAATCCTTATACTGTAAGAATTGTGTCTGATATTTTGGAATCAAACGGATCATCATCCATGGCAACAGTTTGTGCTGGAACATTGGCCTTAATGGATGCTGGTATTAAAATAAAAAAACCTGTGTCAGGAATAGCAATGGGTTTAATTTCCGATCAAAACGATACAAATAAGTATGCTATTTTGTCTGATATTTTGGGAGATGAAGATCATCTTGGAGATATGGATTTTAAAATCTGTGGTACAGAAAAAGGAATTACAGCCTGTCAAATGGATATAAAAGTTCAAGGTTTATCCTATGATATACTTTCTGAAGCGTTAGAGCAAGCTAGAGAAGGAAGAATTCATATACTTAATAAATTAATTGAAACAATAGCTGAACCAAGAAAAGAATTAAAACCGCAAACTCCTAAAATTATAACTTTAAAAGTGCCAAAGTCAACAATAGGAGGAATTATTGGTCCTGGAGGTAAAATTATTCAAGAACTTCAAACAGCTACTGAAACCAACATCTCAATTGAAGAAATTGACGATCAGGGTATTGTTGAAATTTTAGGTACTGATCAACAAAAAATCAAT
>TARA_B100000963_G_C22640269_1_pt1 | contig 15272 bp, 11 predicted proteins | sample TARA_B100000963 | Tara Oceans TARA_B100000963 (sample SAMEA2622097) | marine metagenome | biome: marine biome (ENVO:00000447); feature: surface water layer (ENVO:00002042); material: "saline water (ENVO:00002010), including plankton (ENVO:xxxxxxxx)" | depth 5 m | reverse complement strand
CTGTACTGAATTCCACCTCATTTCTCTTTGAATTTAATAATCCTGGCGAGGCTGCATCGCTCGAGGCAAGGATTGAGATTTTTAACTCAAATGGCGAGCGTGTTCAAACCCTTATTTATCCACTTAGTCCCCTTGAAGGATACCGTGTTGTCCCGGGGGAGCTAACCTGGGATGGCAGAGATGCTTCAGGAGCTCCGTTAGCCAAGGGCACCTACCTTTATCGTCTGCAAATTATTGGAAGTGACGGCAGGAAGGCAGAAGCCTGTGAGAAATTGGTACTTTTACGTTAACCGAATAGCATGAGATATACAGCAATTATTTTACTATCGAGTTTGTTTACGGCACAGCTCTACGCTCAAAATGTCGATAATCAAGACATTATTGATGCCAACACCATTACCACGGCCGTTCCTTTTCTTCGAATAAACCCTGATGCTCGATCGGGAGCCATGGGTGATGTTGGACTAGCCTTAGGGGCGGATGCCAATGCAATTTTCACGAATCCAGCACGAATGGCCTTCATAGAAAGTGAATATGGTGTGTCTATGACCTTTGTTCCGTGGTTGCGAAACCTTGTTCGAGATGTTTATCTAGCGGACCTGGTGGGCTACTACCGGCTACCTAATGCGCAGACTATTTCTTCTTCAATGCGCTATTTCTCTTTGGGAGAAATCCAGTTTACGGACAACCAAGGCAATTCTCTTGGCACAGGCCAACCCAAGGAGTTTGCCATGGACTTAAACTATGCACGCGCCTTTGGTGAAAAGGGAGGGTTTCAAACAGGCGTGGGTGTAGGGCTTCGCTATATATATTCAAATTTATCGGTCAGTAGCAATGTAAGCAGTGGTCCTGATATTCGCCCCGGGCATGCTGCGGGGGCTGATGTATCTGTTTTTATGACGAAGCCTTATAAGTTGGATAGGATAAAGGGTATGGATTTCAACATGGGTCTTGCGATCACAAATATTGGTAGTAAAATGACCTACACCCAAAATGCGGTAAACAAAGATTTCATTCCGACTAATCTAGGAATAGGTTTCGGTGCAGATCTTCATATTGATGACATTCATAGTGTGGGTATTTATGCGGATGTAAACAAGCTGCTTGTTCCAACACCAGATACCTTGGATGCTAATAATGATGGGGTGTTTGATTATCGTGAGCGCTCTGTTGTTGGAGGTATGTTTTCCTCCTTTGCAGATGCCCCTGGGGGATTTAAAGAAGAGTTAAGAGAGTTTTACGTTGGTGCGGGTGTAGAGTATTGGTATAACAAGCAGTTTGCGCTTCGCATGGGATATTTCTATGAGCACCCAACAAAAGGAGCTCGAAAGTTCTTAAGTGCTGGAGCAGGGGTTAAGTATTCAGTATTCTCCTTGAATTTCGCGTATTTAATTCCTACTTCTTCTAATAGAAACCCTCTCGACAATACGCTGCGATTTAGTTTGCTGTTTGAATTTAATAAAGATAGCGAGGCAGCTCCTATTGGTGTGAATTAACTTAGGCCCTATGTCAAACGATTATGTACGGTTCATAGGTAGCCCACCCTCTGTATTTTATCGTTGGGGTTTATTTAGCTTATTTGTGCTTTTTTTGGCAAGCATTCTTGTCAGTTTAGTCATGGAGGTCCCCAAAAAAGTCAAAGCTCCGGCAGATGTTACTGCAGCTGAAGCATCAAGCCCCATTGTAGTAAACCATTCGGGTCTAGTCAATGAGGTGTACTGCACGGAAGGATCTTACGTCAATGAAGATGATCTTCTTTTTCGCTTAGCCTCAGAGGCTGATTATAGTGACGTTCTATCATTAGAAATATGGCTAAACACAACAGACTCTTTGGGCAACAGATCGTCCTTGCCCAAGCAACTTTCTTTAGGAAGTGATCAATTGTCCGAGGCTTACATGACGCTCCGTCGCCTGGTTGATTTGTCTGCTTTTGGGCAAGATTCCCTCGGCATGGCCCTTCACAAACAAGGTATTGAAGAACAAATCTCAGCTTTGGAAGGGGTTAGCCGACAGATCAAGCGTCAGCAAGGCCTATGCTATGATGTTTTAAAAAGTCTTAATGATCAATTAGCTGATTGGGAAGAGCGTTTAGTTGAAGGCCTTGTTTCTGAGCGAGAAGTAGATACCTATCGCATTCAAGTAAAGGAAAAGCGAGAGACTTGTGCTCGATTTTCTAGAAGTTTAGAGGACAATAAAGCCTTAATCGAGGGACTGCACAGAGAAATCACGGACTTAGAGGTTAACGACCTTACGACAAAGGCAGAAGATAAAACCGAAGAATTATTGGCTTGTGAAAACCTCCGTGTAGCCATCAATGCTTGGAAGGAACGCTATTTAATTTCTGCTAAAACATCGGGTTTGCTAACCCTAACTAATGAGGACTTAATGGGTTCAGCGCTTTCCAAAGATCAAGTCATTGGTGAAATCCTACAAGATGGTGCCTCAGCACAGGTCTATGCCTTTATCCCTGTCTCTTCTATTGATGAGGTTCGAATCGGACAGGAGGTGCAAGTGATAATTGAAGGGTTTAGTCTGCGCGAATATGGTAAGCTTGAGGGAACTGTTACCGCTATACGGCCTACGCTTGAAGAAGATAAAATGCATCAACGCGTTGAGATAAGCTTAAAAAATGGTTTAACAACTTCCAATGGAAAAGCCATAGATTACCGTCCTTCGTACCGAGCGGAGGCAATCATTGTTACCGAGAGGACACCCATATTATTGCGCCTGCTTGATGAGATAAGGGAGTCCTAAGCAAAGGTTTGGCGGAGCTCAAATACAAGGTTTTCCGACTGTAAAATTCTCCTAAGAGGTATCTTCTTATGACGTTATAAAAAAAATAATTTTAGGGGATACACCATCTTTGTATGGTCTTTAATTTCATGAAACAGTCAACGTCCTTTTCTCCATCAATCCAAAAACCGGTGCGCATTTGGTTACTACTTGGGCTAGTTATGGTCTTGGGACAAATCTTTATCGGCGGTGTAACACGCCTTACGGATAGTGGATTAAGTATTACAGAGTGGGAGGTGGTTTCAGGGGTCTTGCCCCCGCTTAATGCCACTCAGTGGGATGATGCGTTCAAAGCGTACAAGGTGGCTGCAAGTCGACAGCATGAAGTGCTCCATGCAACGATGAGCCTCCAAGAATTTAAATGGATTTATTTCTGGGAATACTTTCACCGACTTTGGGCAAGATGTATGGGCTTGGTATTTATCATTCCTTTTTTATGGTTTTTGATAAAAAAGTGGATTCCCAGATGGCTTACTCGGCGATTGGGATGGGTTATTCTCTTGGCTGCAGCTCAAGCCACCATGGGATGGATTATGGTAAAAAGTGGACTTAATGATGATACACGAACATGGGTAAGTGCCTATAAATTGGTCTATCATTTGTCTCTAGCGACCATTCTACTTGGCATTCTCTACAATACATATCTTCATGCTCAATACGGAAGTCAACCAAGCGACTTGGCGCGCATAAAGGAGGATAAGATATTTCATGTAAGTGGAGGGTTACTGTTGCTGCAAATTGTCTTAGGTGGCTTTATGGCGGGTATGCGTGCAGGATTGATTCATAATGTCTGGCCTGTAGCGATTGATATTCAAGGATTTCTTCATCTTTTCTCTTATGATACAGCCAACTGGACTGATTATGAGGCCAATATTGCAGTTAAAGCTTGGGTACAGGTTGCTCATCGATCAACCGCAATAATCTTGGTAGTTGTTTTCATATTCTTGGCCAAGCGTTATTACAAAAAATATACACGCTCAGTAAGAGCTCTATGTGTATTCTTGGGTATTCAATACGGCTTGGGTGTACTTACGCTGATTTATGCAATAGGATCCATCCCACTTCTTTATGGAAGTCTTCATCAGTTAGTAGCTATGGGGCTTGTAATGAGTTTACTACACCTGCATTACAGCATGCACATTTTCCACGCCTCTCAAAATAGCGATGTCCTTAGTGAATAAAAGGAGCTACTATTATAACTCATTTATAACCGGAGACTCCTTGCTTATACGAAAAGATATTCCAGCCTGATTTAAGCGATTCATGATAGCTTTTCCAATAGACTTATTAGTTACCTCCACTCCTAGTAGGGCACTGGAATAACCATTAATTGCCTTGGCATTACTATATCGAGTAAACGATACTAATCCTTCGTGCTCTTTTTCAATGATTGATAGTATGGTGGCAAAGCTTCCTGATATTTGAGGAACTTCTACGCGTATATAGAACTTTTTGCCTTCGTAAATTTTTGCCCGCTCAATGATTTCTTGAGTACGATAAATATCATTATTCCCCCCACTTACAATACAAACCACCGTCTTACCCGTCAGGTCAATATCCATCTGATATAATCCCGTTACTGCTAATATACCAGCAGGTTCCACAATAATCCCATCCTCATTATACATTTCAATTAAAGCGGAACATATGGCCCCTTCAGAGGCTGTTAACATTTGGAGGTTGAGTTGTCGGCAAATCTCAAAATTCACATCTCCGATAGTTGCTACAGATGCACCATCAACAAATCTGCTTATGAAGGGAAGAGTTACTACTTTGTTTTGTTTTATTGCTTCACTCATGCTCGCGGCCTCGGCAGGTTCAACGCCGAAAAGCTCTGCACTAGGGGCAGCTTGTGCCATCACCGAGCCTACTCCTGAAAGCAAACCACCCCCTCCAACACAAATCGAGACTACATCTGGGGTTTTTCCTAATTGCTCAAGAATTTCAAGGCCCATAGTGCCTTGGCCTAAAATCACATCGCGGTCATTAAAGGGATGCACAAAAGGAATATCATCCTTTTCTGCGGCTTTAAGTGCGTGGTGATAGGCTTCGTCATAGGTTTCTCCATGAAGGCGAATTTCAACCCACTTGCCCCCGAAACTTTCAACTTTTGAAATTTTTTGTAATGGAGCTGTCTTAGGCATTATAATGATTCCATGAATATTCAGCGTTGAGCAGCATAAGGCAACACCTTGAGCATGATTACCCGCACTTGCGCAAATAACCTGTTTAACTTTTTTGTCTTTGGAAAGTGTGAGTAGCTTATTATAAGCGCCCCTTATTTTGTAAGATCGAACCTGTTGAAGGTCCTCTCTTTTTAAGTAAACATCTGCCTTAAAGTGATTGGATAGTCGTGCACTTCGTTCTAAGGGTGTTACTGAAAGCAGAGCGGCAATTTGTTGTTGGGCCTGTTTAAATTCATCAAGCGTCGGTAGCATTGTTTGGTTTTATAGATACAAGATAGATGTCGGATGCTGGTGATGCTAAAATAGTGATATGTTGTTCTTGCAGGAGTTCAAGAAGGCTAAGAAAATTATAAACAAGTTCTAAACGAGACGCTGCCTTAGATAAAATTTCTTCAATTTCTATGGCCTTTCCTTTGTTTGATAGCCATTGCCTTACCCATTGCTTTTTTTCTTTTAAGGTAAAGACCTCTTCTTTCACCTCATGCTTTGGAGCATTGCGGTATTTCTGCTGTTGCAACAGACGTATATAGGCTCGGTGTAAGGCGTTAAGTGATGGGCTTTCTAGAGGGATAGCCTCTCTTTGTAGGGCTTCTTCAAGCTGACGCCCTTCTTCTATACTCTGGCCGCGGCGCGCACACAAGGCCCTTGTATGGGCTAATTCTTTTAACCATTCACTGGCCTCCTTGTATTGCTGATAGACAATAAGTTGATGGGCTAGACTTTGTCTGGGATCTTCAACTCCTTCTTCTATTTCCTGAGTGTAGCGCGGCAAGAGGGTTTTAGACTTGATGCGAATCAAGCTAGCTGCCATAACGATAAAGTCACTCGCTAAACTAATGTCAAGTCGCTTAGCCTCTTCGATATAGGTTAAAAAATCCTCAGTAATTTTCGCAATTGGAATATCGTGTATGTCAATTTCATCCCGCTTGATAAAAAATAAAAGAAGGTCAAATGGCCCTTCAAAAATTGGAAGATCAATGGAATACTGCTCCATAATATTTTATAAGCCATGCATCGCGTGAAACTGAAGACGAATAAGGCGTAAAGTATGCTCAGAAATTTCTTCTTCGTCGAATTCTTCCTCTAAGGGCCCCAGTTGGTCCTCTTCTAAGTCCCTGTAAAAGTTCCACATTTCATCATAGAGCTCTTCGTCAACTTCCTCGGAAAAAAGATGCTCTACGTTGAGTTTTGTTCCTGCCATAATAATGGTCTCTAACTCATTAATCACATGGTCTTGATCCCCGCCCAAAAACCCTTCCAATGCATCGAGGGTCATTTTTTTATCAATCATTTCAATCAGCTTTACTTTTTGGGCTGACTTTTTTATGACCCCCTTGGTTTGCATCGAAAGGTTGGATGCGAGGTCATTGTCTTTGGTATATTGTTGCACAATAGGAAGAACGGATTGGCCAAACTTACGGCTCTTTCGATCACTTACTCCCTGCACTGCCAGAAAGTTCTCAGGATTTGTTGGTAAATAGGTTGCTGTTTCCCTTAACGCGGCATCAGAAAACACCAAAAAACTAGGAATATTAAGAGACTCAGCCTTGCGCTTACAAGAAGCTTTAAGCAAATCATATAGATCGCGGTGGAAGGTTGCTTCGCTGTTGCTCTGTGGGCGGTCAACGCGTTGTTGCAGGGAGACCGAAAAACTTGATGATGAGAGATTTTCTTTTGACCATTTTCCGGGAAGAACATTCAGCGGATTATTAGGATCTCGACGTAAAACACCCACATTAAGCGACATTTCAATGAGTTCTCGAATGCTATTGGGGCGAAGTGTTTTTCCAAGCCCAAAAATAGAGGATTGTTCAAACTTTGCCGTGGTTATTGCCGGGGTTGTGCGTCCCAATAACAGCGTTTGTATCATTTTCTTTGTAGCCCCGTTGGGTGTATTCTCACTCATCCATGCGAGGAGTTCCTTTGCCATTCCTTGCAAGTCCTTTGTTTCATGCTTTTTGGCACAGTTATCACAAGTATTGTTTTCCAAACAGGAGCTGTGCTCAATTTTTTCTCCAAAATATCTTAAGACAAAGGCCCTTCTACAGGTCCCCGATAGCACAAAATCATGCATGCTTTCCAAAAGTTGACTTGCTCGTTGACGCTCACCCTCGTTGAGGTCTTTAAATCGGCGCGCATAGGATTTCACATCCTTTTCGCTGTAAAAACCTATGCATCGAGAAGACTTGCCATCTCGCCCAGCGCGCCCGGTTTCTTGGTAGTAGTTCTCGATACTTTTTGGAAGGTCGTGATGGATAACAAATCGCACATCGGATTTATCTATGCCCATTCCAAAGGCAATTGTTGCTACAACAACATGAACCTTACCTGAGGTAAAATCATTTTGTATTTCTACACGGGATTTATTGGGCAGCCCACCGTGGTAGGCCATGGCTTTGATACCATTGTTTTGCAGCATTTCCGCAACTTCCTCAGTGGTTTTCCTATACATACAGTAGATAATTCCCGTTTCTTGAGGGTGCTGTAGCACTTCTTTTGCGATAGCTTGATGCAGTGCTGCTTGGGGGAGCTTCGGTTGAATAGAGTACGAGAGATTTGGCCGATTGAAGGAGGCCTTAAAGACACGGACACCTTGAAGTTTGAGATTGTCAATGATATCTTGTTGAACGAAGGGAGTAGCCGTAGCGGTAAGACAAATAATGGTCGGTTGTTTACTTAAGCCGCTGAGATACTTTCTAATATTTCGGTATTCGGGACGAAAGTCATGACCCCATTCCGAAACACAATGGGCCTCATCAATGGCAATCAAGGGGACATTAATAGAATCAAGAAAGGCTTGATTTCCCTCAACGCTGAGCCATTCTGGCGATACATAGATGAGCTTCGTCTCACCATCGTGGACTTTGGCCTTGATCTGAGTTTGCTTACCAGTAGCGATACTTGAGTTAAGGACATGTGCATAATGCTCATGCTCGAGCTTTTTATTCACGCTATCGGCCTGGTCTTTCATAAGAGCAATCAAGGGTGACACAACGACAGTACATCCGTCAAGGGCCAAAGAAGGCAATTGATAGCAAAGGGATTTGCCGCCTCCTGTTGGCATAAGCACAAGGCAATCCTTTCTCTTAAGTACAGCAGTAATTGCTTCTTTTTGGAGCGGTCGAAACCCATCAAGGCCGAAACGAGCTAATAACTTGGTTAACTCAAGAGAGGAATCAGTGTTTACCTTTGCCTCAAGAGGGGTAATATCCATTTCATTTTGCATAGACATGCTCAATACTTTATTAATTTAACAAATATCTAGGCTAAAAGATGCTTTAGTCCCTAATCAGTAGTAACAAAGCGAGATCTTTAATAAATCTAGAAATAGAAAGACATATGGCAAATCAACCTTACATTGTAATTATGGCTGGCGGCCTAGGTAGTCGGTTTTGGCCCATGAGTCGTCAAAAACGACCAAAACAATTTTTAGACGTTTTGGATTGTGGGCAGTCCATGCTAGCCACTACAATAGAACGATTTTTATCTATTACTGTTCCAAAAAACATTCTTATTGTAACGCATGCTGACTACCTCCAACAGGTTAAAGAGGTCTGTCCTATGATTGGTGATGGAAATATATTATTGGAGCCCGTTCGACGTAACACTGCACCCTGTGTGGCTTTCGCTTCCGCAGTTATCTACGCCAAAGACCCAAAGGCTCGTATTGTTGTCGCCCCATCAGACCACTGGGTTGCGGATAGCAAGGCTTTTGAAACAGCCATTCAAAGCGGCATCGATCATTTAGAACACGCTAATGATCTGATTACTTTAGGTATCCAGCCTCAAAATCCAAATACAGGTTATGGGTATATCCAATACGATAGTGCTGATAAAGAAGTCCACTTAAACCGAAGTGTGTTTGATGTTAGGGCGTTTACCGAAAAGCCTGATAAAGAAACAGCAAAACGCTTTTTGTCTACAGGCGAATTTTTATGGAATTCTGGGCTCTTTTTATGGAGGGCTAAGGATATCAAGGCTGCATTAGCCTCTCACTTGTCTGAAGTTCATGATGCTTTCTTCAAGGAAATCAAGTCTTGGCTGAACGTAAACACCTATGCGATCAACTACGGCGTGCTTCGTCGAATCTATGCTCAATGTGCAAACATTTCCATTGATTATGGTATTATGGAAAAAGCAGGTAATGTTCGCGTGATTCCAAGTGCTTTTGGTTGGAGTGATGTGGGAACTTGGAAATCATTATATGCTTTGTCGGAACAAGATTATATGGGTAATGTCGCGCTGGGTGATTTGGTGAAAATGTATGATAGCCGTGACAACCTAGTTGTGCAAACAAAGAAGGGTAAAGTTGTCATCCTTAATGGACTAAAAAAGTTACTTATCGTAGATACCGAAGATGCTTTGGTCGTATCAAAAATTGATCGCGAGCAGGAATTCAGACAAATTGTCAATGATTTAAAGGGAGAGGGCCTTTCAAAGTTTCTTTAGCGAGCAAAATGCTTGTCAATTAGCGTAAAAAGTTCTTGTGCCGCCCGATCCAAGTTATCATTCACAATGACATAATCAAAAGAAGTTTCTTGGCTTATCTCATATTCATACCGGGCAAGTCGGTCTCGCAGGGATTCAGCACTTTCTGTTTTTCGGTCGATAAGCCGTTGTTCTAGCAACGCCTTAGAAGGTGGTTTGATAAAAATACTAAGCGGTTTAGGGTCAATTTTCTGTTGTAGAGAAAGCCCTCCATTGACATCAATATCAAATAAGGGTATTGCCCCACTCCGCTGTATTCGACTTACTTCGCTCCGTAATGTTCCATAGAAGAGACCAGAGTAGACTTCCTCCCATTCTAAAAATGAATTGTCTGCTTGAGCCGCCTTAAAGGCTTCGCTACAAAGGAAATGATAGTGCTGTCCATCAACTTCTCCTTGGCGTGGTGGGCGAGTAGTAGCACTGATTGAAAACTGGAACAGTGTTGGATATTTTGCCATTAGTGCTTTGATGAGCGTGGATTTTCCTGCACCCGATGGTGCAGTAATGATTAAGCATTGATTAGATCCTGAACTCATAATACGTTGGCAAGCTGCTCTTTTATTTTTTCAAGGTTTTCCTTCATATTTACCACTATGTGTTGAATGGGTGCAAAGGATGCCTTAGAGCCGAGAGTATTAATTTCTCGACCGATTTCTTGCGTTATAAACTGCAGTTTTTTTCCCGTGATTTTTCCTCCATCCATTGTTGTGCGAAAATAGGCGCAATGTGCTGAAAGCCTTACGAGTTCCTCGGTGACATCCCATTTATCCAAGTAATATAAGACCTCTTGTTCAAAACGATTGGCGTCCAAATCTTTGATCTCTTGTGTATGATGCTCTAAACCTTCCCGAAGTAATTGGTTGCGTTCAGATAGTTGTTGTTCAACCTCAGGAATAGCCCCCTCAATACAACCTAATTCTTGATCTAAAAAGGTATGGATTTGCTCTCCTTCTGCTCGTCTAAACTCCATGGTTTGAGCAATAGCCTCTCCCAAGCTTTTTTGTAATAAAATAATGTCTTCATCTTGCCAAAGCGTGACTTCTTCGGAAGTGTTCCATAAGTCTTCTTTTAACAGGAGTTGCCAAACCATATCCGTGGACAAATCCTCTTTCTTTCTCAGGTGTTTTTTGAGCAAAGCCATCATTGTTTCAAGCCTTTTATCAACGGCTTCTTCGACTGAGGTATTTTCTTTTTTACTTCCTACGGGCTCAAGAGAAAGACTAACGTCAACCTTGCCACGAACTAAGCCCTCTTGGATGATTTTACGCAGGGTGAGTTCAAAAGGTCTAAGCGGACTGTCGAGCTTTATATTGATATCTATATTACGGCTGTTTAACGCCCTAATCTCCCAACTGACTTTGTATCCCGTGAGGTCTATATCGGCTTTTCCAAAGCCTGTCATGGAATGTAACTGATGATTTTTTTTAGAAGTCATAACCTAAGGATAGTTGAAAGCGAAGGGGTAAGTGTTCTCCAGAATCCCATCCTCTTGCAAAATCCGCTCGCATAAAATAACCGAAGGCATTGGCGCGCAAGCCAATGCCATATCCGACAACGACAGGAAACTTATTAATATCTAGGCGAACTTCACTAACAGCATTGGATAGGGTTTGCTGGTAGAGTGGGTTGTCCTTTCCAAAAGGACTTGGACCCTCCCACGCACTTCCTAAATCGCAGAATGTAAGAACTTGGAGGTTTCTTAGAAGTGGAGAATTGGGAATTTTTCGAGAAAATGAGGAAAAGATCGGTATACGAAATTCGGAGTTTAACACTATGAAGCTATTTCCGTTGCGTATGTTTTGCTGGAATCCGCGCATAGAGGACGCTAAGGCTTGATACACGTAGCCATTGTCCACATTGATAGGTGTTTGCTGATTAAATTGAGGAAACAAAATACCTTGACTTCCTCCGAGATAGTAGATAAGTTTTTGGCTTCCAACGCTTGAGCTATAGGCTAAGCGATTGGCCCAGGTAATGGTCCTCCATATAGGCTGATAGTGCCGTGCATCAAACCCCCAGACGAATAGTATATCATTATTAAACTGTGGAAATTTGACCTCTCGACCACCAAAGATGGTATCTAAGCGAACGGGTACTTCTTTGTGGGCTTCAAAGAAAGCCACTGCGCGCAATCCATGTTTAATATTAGGGATGACATCACGGCTTGCATCATAGCAATATTCCAGTTTAGAAATCACATAATTGTCCGATGTAATCGTACCGTATGCTGCAAGGACATCGAGAGACTTCGGCACGAAGCGATCATTTCGAAATCCAATGCGGAGTCGGATGGAATTTCGAACGTCCAAGGCATACTTCATAGCATATTCCACGTAATTGCTGCGTGTATTTAATACGCCAGCTTCATCACCGAAGGGAGAGGTAAACACAACTTCTTCTTGGAGGCTTTTACGATAATAGGTATACTGATGATCCATTCGTTTTTTTAAGGCCTCGTAGGTTGCAAACATCTCATTTTGTCGAGTTTGAAAGTCGGTTGGAAGCCTAACTCCTCCATAAATCTTATGGTTTTCCATCAAGTCGGTTATACCGATGGTAAGCAATCCGTTGATTCCGGGAACATCAAATACCGGAGATCCCGGATTGAAGGGTTGGTAGGTGTTGTATAACAGCGAGTTGTCTAGTGAGGCGCTCACCGATTCGGTCATAAATGTTGAACTGTAGTTTCTCTTTCGATGGACTTCAAAGGGACTTTCTTCGCCCACGCCCTGGTTGGGAAAGCCATTGCTGAGCTGCAAATAATAATTTGCGCTATCCATTTCCATAAAATCAAATCGGCTCTGGTAGAGAATAGGGGGAATATTATCTTCTTGCAATACATCATCTTGCTCCTCCGCAACAACTTGAGATGGGAGGCGTTTAAAATATTCAATGATGCCTGGTGTCCGGTAGTTTTGTCCACCAGGGTTAATGGGTGGTATAGGTTGTTGAATTGAAAAAGGAATAAGTTTTTGATGGCCCTCTGAGTAGATGATACCACTTCCTTTTAATTCTTTATTACCAGTCACGGGGTTTAAGGCAGGCTGTACGTCGAGTGCTTGCAAGAAATCCTGATACTGGCTTACAGGGCGACTTACTCCATAGGGCTTTGTTGTACTTAAGCTGTTTGAATCGATAATGACATAAGCGTCAGGATCTAGGAGTACATCTACTTCGAGATGGGCGTAGTTCACTACTGAGTCCTTGTTCTCAATGTCATCAATCGGATGATAAATGTATTCAACATGACGTTGGACTTCTTTTTCTTTAATAATCACCTCATGGAATTGTCGGATTCCTTGTACATCACTACTGACCAAAAAGCTTGAGTCTGAAAGAAAGGCTATGGGAAATTCATCGAGGTCATGGGTATGTGTGAGCTGAATGAGTTGCCAAGCTTCCGGATGATTTGGCCGGATCATAAATACGTCTAACTTGTTTTGCGGAAGGAGGCTGTCTAGGCGCCCATTGAGCAGGGTATCGTTAGGTCGATTTGAGGCGAACAGTATGGCTTCTTGCCCCTTGTATGTTCCTGAAATAGGGGTGATGTCGTCGTAGAAATCATTTGTGATCAATTTTCGTCGCTTTTGGCGCGTGTTGTAGGAAAGAATATTGCTTTGCCCATTTTGCATAACCGACAAGAGCACTTCGTTGTCACCTACGTAGCGAAAGTCATAGATGTTTTGCACTCCTTTGAACTCCATTTTTTTCCATCGACCACGCTCAATATCATAGGATTGCCAAAAGATTTTATCCCGCTTACGGTGAATAAGATCCAGTGTGTTATCCGGTGCGAAGGCGATAAGGGGCATGTGCCTGTCGGGCAGCAAATTGTCTGTGCGAAAGCCTTTTGAAAACACACGTCTTCTACTTCCGTCCTCAACGCAATAGAGATATACTCTTCGTCGACCTTCGAGATCATTGACAACCGCAACCATGTTTCCATCAGGGCTAATTATGGGTTGGTGGTTGAACCCATTTCGGGGTAGGATGAATTCCACTTCATTTTCACTTGGAATGGATTGGTCAAAATATTTCAATTCTTCTTGGTACTGGGCTTTACAGCGAGTGTACCAGTCTTTAAATCCTGTATTTAAGTCCACTCCGCGAACTAATTGGATGCCTTGTTCAAAGCTGTGGCTCACTCGTGTCAGATAAATGAGATTGGATAGCGATTCCTTGCCCAAATCGCGCTCAACATCCCATAAAAAGGCTCGGGTTACAAAACCCAAGGTTGGGTTATCAAGCTTAGTCATATCGGAAAATGCTCCAGTTAAAATGCCGTCGCGTAGTCTTCCTTCATCAGCCATTGACCAACCTCGAGCGATATATTCAGTAAGCCCTTCGATATACCATTTGGGAAGCTCTGCTTTGACTGCATTTTGAATAAATTCTTGAAAGTCGCTTCCAAAAAGCATCCTTTCCAAGAGAAGTTGAGTGATTCCACGTCGTATATCGGTGTCCAACTCATCGATGGATCCATTATAATCGACAAAGATGGTGTAGTCCATTACTCTGGATTCTCCTGTAAAGGTGGTTTCCTGCTTGATGCCAATGTTGGTTTGTGCTAGGTCGGAAGGCGTTGGGAAAACCATAAGGTTTATCTTTTGCGGTAGTCGATAGTCAAGGTAGTCGACGACTTCTTCAAAGCGGTCTTCTACTGTTTGAACGACATAGTTTCCAATCTCCTGCCCCCCATTGGGGAAGTAAACCTCAAAATTATCGGTTGGATAGATTTGCCAGCGAAATTCTCTGTACTGCACCCTGTTTTGACCAAATTCTACAGGGGTAGACTGTCCAAAAAGGACGATAGGCATGAGAATAAGGAAGATAAGCCCAATACTCACCGTTTGAACCTGACCCTTTCCGCGCATTGCGTTGCGGACCAGGTAGGTCAATCGTTGAGATAATGGAGCAAATTTTCTCATATTGTGCCAAAATAGGACTTTTGCATGATGCGATTGCTGAAATTTACATTTAACGCCTTTCAAGAGAACACATATATTCTCTATGACGATAAAAATCAAGGAACTATCCAAGGAGTTATCATTGATCCTGGGATGTCTAATCTAGAAGAATGGGAAGAGGTAATGGAGGCCTTAAAGGCTCATTCTATTGATTTACAGTCTATTGTACTTACCCATGGCCACATCGACCATATTTTAGGCATTCACCAGTTGTTGGAGTGGAAGCCATCCATGCCAATCTATGGTCATAGGATAACCCAGGAAGTATTAAATGCCCAGCCTGATTATGCGGCACTCTTTGGTATTCATCTGCCGTTAGCTCCCGAGATAACGCATTTTCTTGGGCTGGGAGAAAAAGTAAGAGTAGGCGAAGAAACCTTAGACATTCTGTACACTCCGGGGCACTGTCCAGGAGAATTAAGCTTTTATCATGCGTCAAGTAAAACACTGATTGCAGGCGACGTCTTGTTTTATGAGAGCATTGGTCGGACTGACCTTCCAGGTGGTAATTTGCCGACATTGTTAGACGCTATTCGTGAGCAGTTTTGGCCTTTGCCCGATGATACGACCGTGTACTGTGGCCATGGTCCCGAGACAACGCTTGGATACGAGAAGGTGCACAACCCTTTCTTATAAAACGTGTTGTTGGAGATACTTATACAATGCGCCCTTTGTCCATGGTAAATACTTGATCAGCAAGCGCAAGGGTGGAGGGTTTATGGCTTGCAATGATAAGGGTTGATTTTCCCTTGCGTTCTCGCAGTAACTGATGAACATGATGCGTATTGGCATCGTCTAAAGCGGCAGTAGGTTCGTCCAAGAGCAAAAATGGACTCTC
>TARA_B100000963_G_scaffold176047_1_pt1 | contig 15276 bp, 15 predicted proteins | sample TARA_B100000963 | Tara Oceans TARA_B100000963 (sample SAMEA2622097) | marine metagenome | biome: marine biome (ENVO:00000447); feature: surface water layer (ENVO:00002042); material: "saline water (ENVO:00002010), including plankton (ENVO:xxxxxxxx)" | depth 5 m | reverse complement strand
GGTTTTTTGTACATGTTTTTGTCTATTTGTGCGTTTTCTTTAATGGATGTAATAGTCAAATGGTCTGTAGATTACCCAATAGGACAAGTTTTATTTTTTAGGGGATTTTTTGGAATTATTTTTTACTTTTTTGTAATTCCAAGAGATAGACTTCATAATTTTTATCAAACAAAAAGACCAGGCTTACATTTTTTAAGATGTGCCTCAGGATTAATTGCACTTGTTGCAATATTTATAGCTTTAAGAGAATTACCTTTAGCAACAGTTGTAAGTATTTCTTTTGCTGCACCAATTTTCACTACTATTTTTTCAATTTTCTTTTTAAGTGAAAAGGTAGGAATTTTTAGATGGATTGCTGTTTTTGTAGGATTTATTGGTATATTAATAATAACAGAACCTGGGATTACGGAATTAAATATTTATTATATTTTTCCAATTATATTTTGTTTAGGTCTATCTTACGTTTCAATTGCAATTAGACAATTATCATCAACAGAGCCAGTATGGTTAATCTCTTTTTATTTTTCACTATCTATTACATTATTAAGTTTCTTAACTATACCACAAGGCTGGGTGATGCCGAGCTTAAATCATTTAGTTCTTTTATCATTAGTTGGAATTTTTGGTGGAGTAGCAAATTTGTGGTTAAGTCAATCTTACAAATACTCCGAGGTTTCTCTCGTTACCCCACTAAAATATTTAGCAATAGTTTTTGCAATAATTTTTGGTTATTTTATTTGGGATGAGATTCCAACAATCAAAACTTTATTAGGTGCTTTTTTGGTAATTATCTCAACTTTAATAATTTTCAGAAGAGAAATTTACAAAAAAAAAGTTATTACTCCTGAAACGATAAATGACTAAAGTCCCAAGATATTGGAACAAAGCGAAAAAATATCTGTCAAAAAAAGATAAAGTAATGGCTAAATTGATTAAAGATTATCAAAGCCCATCGGAAACTATTTTAACATCAAGAAGAGATATATTTTTCTCATTATGTAAAAGTATCATAGGTCAACAAATAAGCGTAGCTGCAGCTAATTCTGTTTTTTTAAAATTTAAAAAAAAATGTAATAATAAGATAAAAGTAAAAGTTGTTTCAGGTTTAACTTTCTATGAACTTAAAAAATGTGGCTTAAGTCGACAAAAAGTATTAGGTATTAAAAACTTAGCTAAACAGATAATAGATAAATCTTTTGATCCAAAACTTTTGCATAAAATGAGTGATGAAGAAGCAATAATTTATCTTTCAAAATTGAAACAGATCGGACGATGGTCTGCTGAAATGATTTTACTCTTTACTTATAATAGGCCTAATATTTGGCCAATACAGGATATTGGTCTTTTAAGAGCTATTTCAAAAAATTATAAAAAAAAATATTTACCTTCAATGAATTTTGTGAATTTACTTAATAAAAAATTTTCACCCTATTGTTCTGTTGCTACTTGGTATTTATGGAGAAGTATTGATCCAGAACCAATACAATATTAATTACCCTCAACTATCTGGTGATGTCTAACTACGTGGCCTTTAAGTATATCATGAGCTTTTTGATAATCATCAGAGTCAAAGCATTCTATAGCTCTGCTATAATCTGGAAATTCAACTACGACAACTCTAGGAGATTTTATTCCTTCATTAGTTCTACTCTTTCCTCCTCTAGCTAAAAATTTTCCAGAATATTTTTCTACAGCTGGTTTAGCTTTAATTGCATACTCCTTTAATTTTTCTATATTATTAATTTTTTCGAATATACAAACCCAATAAGCTTTTTTCATTTTAATCCAACCAGTCTTTATAGATATCTAAATTATTTTGAATAAAATTTGGCAATTTCTCTATTTTAAAATTTTCCAAAATAGAACCATTACCTATCTTGTTAACTCGTTTATCTACATTTAAGTCGTAAATAGCTTTTTTATTTTTTACTAAATTGTCAATTTCATCTACAGTCAATGAAACTTGATCAAACTCATGATGATGCAGATAAGATTTTAGCTTATGTTCAATTAGTTTTGGACTTTTAATATTTGAAAAATGCCAACCACCATCATTTATCATCTCAATATTCATATATTTTTTTCTAGATAAAAAAGTATCAACTCTGTAGAAGGGGTATTTTCTATCTTTGATATTACGTAACCATTGTGCGCCAATGAAATATTTTTTTTTTACCGCCTTAGTTCCTGCCCACTTAAAGTTTGGTAATGCTAAATTAAATTTGTAATAAAACATATCTTGCTTAAATGATATGATCTTATTTTTTATTTTATTAGTTTCCAAATTTTCTAATTTTGGTATTTCATCAACATCTGATACTAAAATAAGATCTTCATCTTTCGCATCTTTTAAACCTTGTTCTATAAAATCTCTTTGTCCATTTTCCCTGTAGACTGCATTCATTATATATTTATCTTCCTTAATGTTTTCTGAATCATCTTGATCAATAGAAACTATCTTTGATGGAATTTCCTCATACACCAGGTAAATTATCTTTTTATCAAATTTTTTAAATTTATTTTTATCAAATAAAAGTTTTCTTTTTTTCCCATTATGATTAAAAACACTTTCAACTATCACAAAATAGTCAACATATTTATCTAAAATATTAAGTCTTAGATCTAATACAATCTCCTCATCAAAATACATAAAACAATCAAATATTTTCATAATTTATTTATTTTTAGGTTACAAAATTTTTTAATCAACTATTTAAAATTTCATTAAGCCTAAATAAGGCTATATTTTTTACTTGATTTTTTGCCTCTAGAAATTCTGACTCATAATTATTTTTAAATCTCACTCTAAAATTATTTAAGATCTCGTTTTTATCTTTACCTTTTACAGCAATTATAAAAGGGAAATGGAATTTTTTTTCGTAATCATTATTTAGTTTTTCAAATTCTTTAAGTTCAGCCTCTGTACATCTATCTAATTTTGCTCCTATTTGTTCTCTTGAGGAAAATGAGGTGAGTTTTTTTTCTATAGCCAATCTTGGATGTAAATTTAATATTTCTATAATTTTACTTTCTGAACAAGAATCGTAAATTTTTAACATTTTATCGATTAAATCTTGGTAGTTTTTAAACGGTTTTTGCCTCAATACTTCTTTTGCTATCCATTCAGACTTTTCAAATACACTTCCAAAAATTGAAGTGAACTCATTATTAGTGAGAGTGTTAAGATCTTTTTCAATTTTCATTTCAATCTTTAATTTATCTTTTAATATATTATTTATGTAATATTTGTATAGTATATAACAAATCGTATGACCAAATTAACAACACATGTTTTAGATGTATTCTCTGGCAAACCTGGAAAGGGTATTAAAGTAGAATTATTTTTTTTAGATGGTGAAAATAAAGAAAAACTATCTAGTGTTATTTTGAATAACGATGGTCGTTCAGAGGGACCCCTGGTGGAAAATGAAAACTTTAAAAATGGAAAGTATGAACTAATTTTCTTTATAGGGGATTATTTTAAAAAAATTTCCAAACAGGATGAACTTCAATTTCTTGATGATGTAGTTGTAAGATTCTCAATTTCAAATAACAAGGAAAATTACCACGTACCTTTATTGGTTTCACCATGGAGTTATACAACTTATAGAGGAAGTTAATGGTTACTGATACTATCCAATTTGTTTATAATAATGAAATTTTAAAAATAAAAAATCCTAACCCCAATCAAACACTTTTAAATTTTATAAGGTCCGATTTAAAAAAAACAGGAACTAAAGAAGGTTGTGCAGAGGGAGGTTGTGGAGCGTGTACAATTGTTCTTGGAGAATTAAACGATAAAAAACTTATCTATAAATCAATTAATTCTTGCATAAGTTTTTTACCAATTATTAATGGTAAGCATTTAATATTAATAGAAAATCTCACTGGAGATAATAATAAGCTTCATCCAATTCAAGAAGCAATGGTAAAATCTCATGGATCACAATGTGGATTTTGTACACCAGGTTTTGTTATGTCTTTATTTGCGATGTACAAGAACTTTCCTAAATTTGATGATGAAACTATTGATGAAACTTTATCAGGCAATTTATGTAGATGTACTGGCTATAGACCTATTATTGATGCTGCAAAAAGTTTAAATAATAAAAATGATAATGACCATTTTAAAAAAAATGAAAAAAAAATTGTTTACTTATTAAAAAAAATTAAAGCTCAAGAAATTCAAATTTCCTACAAAGATAAAAAATACTTTGCACCAAAAACTCTTTCAAGTTTGAAAAAAATATTAAAAGACAATTCAAATACGAATTTTTTAAGTGGTGGAACAGATCTATCTCTGGAAGTAACAAAACAAAGAGGGGACATAAAGAATATTATCTCTTTGAACTCAATAAAAGAATTAAAATTTGTTAAAAAAACAAAAAATTTTATTGAGATTGGCTCAGGCGTCTCACTATATGAGTTTCAAAATATCATCAAGTCATATTACTCAGATTTCTACAATATTTTAAAAAGATATGGTTCGGTACAAATTAGAAATGTTGGTACTTTAGCCGGTAATATAGCCACAGCATCACCAATAGGAGACTCATTGCCTCTATTATTAAGTCTTGATAGTCAAATAAAAATTCAAACCAAAAATTTAATTAAGATAATCCCATTAAATGAATTCTTCTTATCTTATAGAAAAACAAAACTCAAAAAGGGAGAATTTCTATACTCAGTCAAAATACCAATAAATAAAAAAAATTATTTTAAAGCATATAAAATTTCCAAAAGATTTGATGACGATATTTCATCAGTCTGTGCCTCTTTTAATTTTTCAATTAAAAAAAATAAAATTTTGAAGGCAAATATAGCTTATGGGGGAATGTCATCCATTCCTAAAAGAGCAGCATCAATTGAGAAGGCACTTATAAATTCAACGTTCTCAGAAGAAACTTTTTTAAAAGCTCAAAAATTTATTGATATAGATTTCTCACCAATTGATGATATGCGGGCAAGCAAAAGTTATCGAGTAGATGTAGCAAAAAATCTAATCATGAAATTTTTTTATGAAATTAGTGCTCAAAAAAATTTGAGGGTAAATTAGTGAAAAATGAAGCATTATTTAATAAAGATTTACCGCATGATAGTGGCGTTAAACATGTATCTGGATTTGCAGAGTACACAGATGATATAAGTGAGCCACTTAATACACTTTATGGAGCAATAGGCTGGAGCAAAAAAGCTCACGCTAAAATCAAAAAAATCAACTTGGAAAAAGTGAAAAGTAGTGAAGGAGTTGTTTCAGTAGTAACTTATTTAGATATACCTGGTCGTAATGATGTTGGACCTGTATTCGATGGAGATCCAATTTTTCCAAAAAAAAAAGTTGAGTATTATGGGCAACCACTTTTTGCTGTAGCAGCAACATCAATGGAACTAGCACGTAAAGCAGTATTAAAAGCCAAAATAGATTATCAAGAATTGAAGCCTATAATAACAATTAAAGATGCTTTAAAAAAAAATAAATTGTTATTTAAACCAAGAGTAATCAAAAAAGGTAATCCATCTCAAAAAATAAATAAATCAAAGAATAAATTGAGTGGAAGTTTTACAACTGGCAGTCAAGAACACTTCTACCTCGAGGGTCAAGTTTCTTTAGTAATTCCTAAGGAGGATAATAATTTCTTGATTTATAGCTCTACGCAACATCCTTCAGAAACTCAGCAAATTTTAGCAAAAATGCTAAATCAAAAAAGTAATTCAATTGATGTTTTGGTTAGACGAATAGGTGGAGGTTTCGGTGGAAAGGAAACTAACTTTATAACTTCAGCTATTTGTTGTTTATTATCTTATAAAACAAAAAAACCAATTAAATTAAGATTAGATAGAGATGATGACATAATTATTACTGGAAAAAGACATGATTTTTTTTCAAATTATGAAGTGGGTTTTGATGATTCTGGCCGTATCAATGGTTTAAAATTGAAACTAGCATCAAGATGTGGAATGTCACCAGATTTATCTCTTGCAATAAACGAACGAGCTTTATTGCATGTAGATAATGCATACTTTCTAAAAGACTTAGAGGTTAAGAATTACCTTTGTAAAACTAATACTGCCTCATCAACTGCTTTTAGAGGTTTTGGAGGAAATCAGGGAATGATGGCTATTGAAAATATCTTAGATAACATTTCAAGGTTTCTTAAAAAAGATCCTGCTGAAGTTAGAAAAATAAATTTTTATGGTCAAAAAAATAGAAATACTACTCATTATGGAATGAAAATTAAAGACAATGTGATTAATGAGTTATTTGAAAATCTCAAAATTAAATCAAATTATAAAAAAAGATTTCAAAAAATTAGACAATTTAATCAAATAAATAAGTTTAAAAAAAAGGGTATTGCAATCACCCCTGTAAAATTTGGGATTTCATTTACTACAATTCATCTAAATCAGGCAGGAGCTCTTGTGCATATTTATACAGATGGAAGCATATACATGAATCATGGTGGTATTGAAATGGGCCAAGGTACTCACACCAAGATTGCTCAACTTGTATCTAATTCACTTGGTGTACCTTACGACAAAGTTAAAATTTCATCTACAAATACATCTAAAGTTCCTAATACATCTGCCAGCGCAGCATCTTCTACCACAGATTTAAATGGTGCAGCTACTCTCAATGCAGTTTCAAAAATTAAATCAAACTTAAATAATTTTATTAAGAAAAAATATAAAATTTTTTCAAAACAAGATCCATTATATAAAGATGGAAATATTCAATTTGGGAATAGAATATTCAATTTTGATCAAATAATTAAGGAAGCTTATTTAAATAGAGTATCACTTTCATCTTCTGGCTTTTATTCAACACCAAAAATTAATTTTGATAAAAAAAAATTTAAAGGAAGACCATTTTATTATTTTTGCTATGGAGCAGCTGTAACTGAGGTTACAATAGATACATTAACTGGAGAAAGTATTTTAGATAGAGTAGATATATTGCAAGATGCTGGTAATGCTATTAACCCAGCCCTAGAGCATGGACAAATTGAAGGTGGTTTTGTACAAGGACAAGGTTGGTTAACTATGGAAGAAGTTATTTGGGGGGAGGATGGTAAAATAAAAACCTTTTCCCCGTCCACTTATAAGATTCCAGCAGTCACAGATATTCCTAAAATTTTTAATGTAGAAATTTTTAAAAAAGGACTGAACGTAGAAAAAGTAGTTAATAAAGCTAAAACTACAGGAGAACCACCTTTAATGTTGGCAATGAGTGTTTTTTTTGCAATTAAAGATGCAATTGCATCAATATCTAATTATAAAAAAACTCCAGATTTGGATGCTCCAGCTACTCCTGAAAAAATATTATTGAGTATAAAGAAATTAAAAAATATAATTTAATACGATGTCAGATCATTCGAAATTTATGTTAAGAGCCATTGATTTATCAATACAAAGTGCTAAATCCAAGGGAGGTCCATTTGGTTGCGTAATCACAAAGGATAATAAAATAATTGCTGAGGGAAATAATCAAGTAACTTCCAATAATGACCCAACAGCACATGCAGAAATAGTTGCAATTAGAAATGCATGCAAAAAACTAGATAATTTCTTTCTCAAGGGATGTGATCTTTATACAAGTTGTGAGCCATGTCCTATGTGTTTATCAGCAATTTACTGGTCACATGTAGATAATATTTATTATGCAAATACTAGAATGGACGCAAAAAATATAGATTTTGATGACTCTCTCATTTACTCAGAGATTGGTAAAGAAATAAATGATAGAAAAATTAAGATGACTCAAATGAATAGAGATCAAGCCTTAGAGGCATTTAAAATTTGGCAAACAAAAGAAGATAAAATTAAATATTAAATGGATCCAATTGCATATTCACTAAAGTGGTTTGAAGCAATTTTAAGGTGGGGTCATGTACTTTTTGCGATACTTTGGGTTGGAAATAGTTTTTTGTTTAATTATTTAGATAATAAACTTAATAAAAACATAACTTCAAAAGATATCGATGGAGAAGGGTATTTAATGCATTCTGGTTTTTTTTATAAACTCTCAAGATTAAAAACCTCACCAGATAGTTCATATCTTAATCAACTTGTGATTTTTAAATGGCAAAGTTATTTAACTTTTATTACAGGAATATTACTTTTAGCAGTAATATATTATCATAATTCTGGGATCTTAATGATTGATAAGAGAGTTTTATTGATTTCACCATTAACAGCAATCTTTTATTCAGTTTTATCATTAATAATTTCTTGGGTAATTTATGATTTTATATGTAAGTCAAAATTAATAGAAAATAATTTTCTATTTATTTCACTAATGTTAATTTTATTAGGTGGCTTATCGTTTGGTTTAACAAAAATTTTTAGTGCCAAATTTGCCTTTTTAAGCGTTGGGTTAATAATTGGAACAAATATGTTTGCAAATGTCTTTACTGTAATTATTCCAAATCAAATCAATATTATAAATAGCAGTAAAAAAAATCAAAAATTTGATATGAGCTTATCTTTAGCTGCTAAGCAAAGATCGATACACAATAATTATTCAACATTTTTAGTTTTGTTTATCATGTTATCTGGTCATTACAGTTTTTTAATATATCACAAGTACAACTGGTTAATTTTGTGTTTAATTGGAGTTATTTCAGCACTTGGAAGACATTATTTTAATCTTAGAGGTAAAAATATTAACAAACCAAGTATTCTATTTACATCAATTTTTGCTTTGATAATACTAGCCTCAATAATATTTGTTTTCAAAAATTAACTTTAAAAGATGTCAGAAAAATTAATTGTCAATTGGGAAGATTATAACAATACAGTTGAAAAACTAGCGATTCAAATTGAAGAGAGTAAATATAAACCAACAATATTGATCGGAATTATGAGAGGTGCAGCTCCAATGATAGATGTGTTAAGTAGGATTTTTAAGTTGAAATGTGCATATCTTGCTGTTGAGTCTTACAGCGGTAAAGGTGTTGAAGATGAGCAGGGAGATATAGTTTTTTCAAGAGAAATGAGCTCTATTGCTCCAAATATGGGTGGGAGAATTTTATTATGTGACGACTTATCTGATACGGGAATTACTTTTAACAAGAGTATAGATTGGTTAAGAAAATATGAACCTATTAAAGGAAAGATAGAAGATATAAAGACAGCGACACTCTGGAAGAAAAAAAAATCGATATTTGAGCCAGATTTTTGTGCAGTAAAACTTGATGCTAATCCTTGGATTGTACAACCTTTTGAAATTTATGAAGAAATAAGAATAGAGGAAATTAAAAAGAAACATCATAAATAAAAAAGGGCGGCTTGAAAGCCGCCCTAATCTATATAAAATTTATTAAGCAACTAAGAAGCTAATGACACTTAAAGCAGCAATAACCCAAATTGCTGGACTAGTCTCATTAAATTTTCCAGTAAAAATCTTAATTAGTGCATATGAAACGAATGCCAAAGCTATTCCATTTGAAATAGAGTAAGTGAATGGCATTGCTATCATTGCAAGAACAGCAGGACCAGCCTCAGCAGCATCGTCCCAAGATATATCTGTAATATTTCTTACAAATAAAGTTGCAATGTATATTAATGCAGCAGCATCTACTTCTTTTGGCAGAGATGTCGCGAGTGGACTAAAAAATAAACAAGCCAAGAATAAAACTCCAATTACAAGTGAAGTCATTCCTGTTCTTCCACCAGCTTTTACTCCAGCAGCACTCTCAACATATGTAGTAACTGTTGAGGTACCCATTACAGCACCAGCTACAGTAGAAACACTGTCTGATAACATTGCTTTTTCAATGTCTTTAATTTTTCCGTCAGGTCCAACTTTTCCAGAAACATTAGCAACACTTGTCAGTGTTCCTGCAGTATCAAAAAAGTCAATAAAGAATAACGTAAAAATTACAGTTACCATCGAAGCACTCAAAGCAGCTCCTAGATCAAAAGTCATTAGATGTGTCATAGGTGGTGGTGAAGAAACAATTCCATTAAATTTTCCTAAACCAGTTACCCATGCAATTGCACTAAAGACAATTATTCCAATAATTATATTTCCCTTAATATTCATTTTTTCCATTACAATCATTGAAACGAATGCACCTGCACCTAATAATAACATTGGATTTGAAACATCACCAAGTTGCACAAGAACAACGTCATTATTTGTAGTTAGCCCCATTAATTGAAAACCAATTATTGCAAGAAAAAGACCAATACCTGCTCCAATACCAAGCTTTAAACTTTTTGGAATTGAATTTATTAGCCATGCTCTAAGTGGCGTTAATGAAATTATTAAGAAGACTACACCAGCAACTAAAACTGCACCAAGAGCTTCAGCAGGGGTATATTCCATTCCTAAACAAACACCATAAGCGATAAAAGCATTTATCCCCATTCCAGGTGCAAGTCCAACTGGCCAAGTTTTAGCGTAAAATGCAGCGATGAAACATGCTAATGCTGCCGCAAGAGCTGTCGCTGTAAAAACACCACCAAAATCAAAACCACCGTCGGCAAGTATAACAGGATTTAAAAACATAATATAAGCCATTGTCAAAAAAGTCGAAACCCCAGCAATGACCTCGGTTTTAAAATCCGTCTTATGTTTTTTATAGTTAAAGTAGTTATCTAACATTAGACCTCCATTTTTACGTTACAGTAGATGATTCGAATCAAAAAATCTTTTTGGAGTTTGTTTATTTATCAGTAATTGTTATTATTTTAACTAAATTTACAACTCTCAGGTTAATAAAAAGTTCAAATTATATGATACATTGTAAAAATGAATCTCAAAAATTTGATAATCATTTTTGCAATTTTTTTTATTTTTTCAAGCTGTCAAACTATTAAAGAAAAGTCGAATTTAATAGCTGAGCAAGAAAATAAAAAATATGGAAAATTAGTTGGAAAATCTATTAAAGAATTAAAGATTGAGTTGGGAAATCCGACGGAAGATTACATAAATGAAACTGGAAATAAAGTTTTTGTTTATAAAACAAAAAAATATGGAATACCATGTGAACGAAAGTTTGAGATAAATCAAAAAAATTTAATTGAAAGTTTTACGTCAAGTGGATGTATCTGAAAAGTAATTTGAATTTAAACTTGTGGGGAAAAATCCCCACAAGCAAGGTAAAATGCTTATTTTATTTTAATAAGTCTTTTTTTCTTATGATCTGGTAAAATTCTTTCACAAGCAACTGTTAAAAGACCGTCTTTTAATTCTGCACCATTTACTTTTACATCATCTGCAATCGTAAATGATCTAGCAAATTGTCTTTGTGAGATTCCTCTATGAATTACTTCACCATCCTCATTTTTGTTTTCAGATTTATTAACATCTTTAGTTCTTACCGTTAATAAGTTATCTTCAAACTCAACTTCAACGTCATCTTTGTTAAAACCAGCAAGAGCAACTTCTATAGCATAATTGTCTTTGCCAGTTCTTCTTATGTTGTATGGTGGGTAATTTGATTGCATAGTCAAATTCCCATTACCCAACATATTTTCAAATTGGTCAAACATGTCGTCAAAACCAATTGAAAAGGGTCTTAATGAGTTGAATATAGATAGATCCTTACTTGTCATATATCCTCCTTTTGTAAGCAAGTTTTTTATTTTATTGGTCCCATTAGGCAACCAATCAATTTCATATAGTAACTCTTTTTATTTTTTCAAGATTAAGTAATTAATTTTTTTGCGAAATCTTTAATGCAAATGCATAATCTAAGGCTATTTCTTCTATGGCTCCATCTCTACCTGACTTGCCACCATGACCTGCATTCATTTCAGTTTTTAACAGTAACAAATTATTATCTGTCTTAAGGTCTCTAAGTTTAGCTGTAAATTTTGCTGGTTCATCAAATAAAACTCTATTGTCACTTAAACTAGTAGTTATTAAAATGTGGGGATAATCCATTTTTTTAATATTATTATATGGTGCATAGGAAAAAATATAATCAAAATGTTCTTTGTTATCTTTGGCGTTTCCAAATTCATCAAATTCACCAACCGTTAAAGGTAAGGAGTGATCAAGATTTGTAGTTAGAGAGTCCACGAATGGTACAGCCATAATAATACCCAAGAATAATTCTGGCTCTTGATTTATTACAGCTCCCATTAATAAGCCTCCGGCTGAACCACCCATTCCAATTATTTTTTTTTTAGCAGAATATTTTTTTTCAATTAAATATTTTGCAGCATAAATGTAATCTATAAAAGTATTTTTTTTATTTTTAAGTTTTCCCTCTTTCCACCATTTCATACCTCTTTCCATCCCACCTCTAATATGTGCAGTGGCCCAGATTATATCTCTATCGATCAGACTAAGTCTTGTTGAGGAAAAATTTGGACTCATGGAATTTCCATATGAACCGTAACCATAAAGTAATAAGTTTGCAGAACCATCAATTTTAGTTTTTTTGTTTCTCATAATTGTCAGTGGAACTAATCTACCATCGTGAGACTCATAATCGATTCTTTCAACAATATAATTATCAGGATTATGTCCCGAAGGAATTTCTTGCTCTTTTACAAGTTTTTTAGATTTGGTTAAAAGATTATATGAATAAACTCTAGAAGGTGTTTTTGGAGATGAGTATCCAATATAAATTTCATCAGTATTTCTATCTTTTTGTTTAAGAGAAATATTTGGCACATATACTTTTTCATCTGAAAAAATTAATTCCTCTTCCTTATTTGAAGAAATGTTTCTGACAAATAATTTGTCTAATGCATCGGAAGTTTCTGAACGAATTATCCAATCTTTTAAAAACACACAACCACCAATAAGAACCTCTTCTTTTGAAGAAATAAAAGGTTTCCAGTCTTGTTTTTCTAAACTTTCTGAAATATCAATCTTAAAATCCTCAGCATCTTTATTTGTATGGTTGTAAAATTTATTATTCCAAGAACTAATTGAATACAAAATTCCTTTCTCTCTTTTTTTTATTATTTTAGGTTTTGGATTTGTTTCATTTATAGCAAAATAATACTGTTCCGAAGTATTGTGATCTGATGTTGAGATGAAGTAATATTTTTCGTCTGAGCTTATACTTATACTTACAGTAAAAGCCTCACTTTTCTCTTCAAAGATCAATTTATCTTCATCATCAAAATTTCCAATTCTATGCCTGTAAATTTTTCTTGCACGATGATTATCGTCTAACTTTGAGTAAAAAATATATTTATCATCTAAACTAAAAGTAATATTTCCAGACGTATCTTTTATTTCTTTTGTCACTAGTCTATTATTAGCAATATCTCTTATAAAAATTGTATAGTATTCAGATCCCTTAATATCTAAAGAATATGCTAATAGTTTATCATCATGACTAACCTCTAAATCACCAACTCCAAAATATTCTACACCTAGCTTTTTTTTTTCTTTATCTCCATTCCAAATTTCTTCGATTTTCTGAGAATTTATTTTTTTTCTAAGTTTTATAGAATAGTTTCCTTCAGCTGTAGTTTTTGTCCAATAATCATAGCTATGATCTCTGTAAGGTAGAGACTCATCATCTAATTTAATTCTTCCTTTAATTTCATCAAATAATTTTTTTTGTAATTGCTTCGTATCTTTTAAATGATAATCTGTATAATCATTTTCTTGAATTAGATATTCTTTTACCTCTGGGTTTAATTTATTTTTATCTTTTAAAACTTCTAAAATATCATTTTGATGTATCCAGCTATAATTATCTTCCCATGTTACATTGTGACAAGATTTTATTTCTGATTTTTTTCTAAGTTGTGGTACTTTCATCAAGAAGAAGAAATATATGAATATAATAATTTATACACTAGTTATTTTGACCATTTTTTACTTTTTACTTAAATTTATAAGTAGCATTTCCTCAAAAAAGATTTCAAAAGGGCTTCGAGTTATTCTGTTTATTGGATTAATAGTGTTAGCAATTTTATTTGCAGTAGCAGGTAGGTTCTTACTTACTTTACCACTTACATTAGCAAGTTTAGCTTTATTAAAATTAAAAGGCTTGTCAATATTTCAACTAATCTCTTTGTTTAGGTTAATTCAAACCTTGAGAAGATCAGGAAGATTTTCATTTGATAAATCAAATTTTAATAATCAATCTTCTATTAGTCTTCCTGAAGCCTATAAAATTTTGAATTTAGATATCAATAAAAAAATAACAAAAGATGATGTAAATAAAGCTTATATTAAAATTCAAAAAAAAATTCATCCTGATGTATCTCCTGAAACATCTCGATTATCATCAATTGTTAATGAAGCTAAAGATATTGTGTTAAAGGATATTTCTTAATTAAGAATTTCTATAACTTTATCAAATATTTTTTTCGAGTTAATTTTATCTTTTCCAAGTGTATCATGATTTACGGTCTTTTCACCATCTGGAATTATTGGAAACATTTTTGAACTATAACTTCCATAAATCAAAGGAGTATCAGCCATTAAAGTTATAGTTTTAATACCTAAAGCTGCCGATATATGACTAAAACTTGAGTCATTACAAATAGATAGATTACAATTTTTTATAATTGGTAAAGTTTCTTTAATAGTAAAATCATCTAAAGGAACACAAGATTTTCTAAATTTTGAATTAAGTATCTCATTTAAAATATCTTGTTCCTCGTTATTTTTTCCAGTAGCAAGATAAAATTTACATTTTCTTATTTCATGTAATCTCCTGATTACATCTAAAAAAATCACTGCAGGTATTCTTTTTGTAGGTCCTGAACCTCCAATTCCAAGAAGAATATTAATTTGATCTTTTTCAATTTTAAATCTTTCTATTGTCTCTGAAAGTAATATTTTATTAATTTGAATTTCAGGATCCTCGTTTACTTCAAGATCAAATTTTTCCCTTAGAAATTTTTTTGGTGTATCTGTAATGTGTTGTTTAGATTTTTGAAATAAGGGATATTGATAGATTTTAGGAATTTTTGAAAGCTTTGCTATTATATTAAATCTTAAGGACGAATTAAAAATTATGATTTTATCAAAATTATATTTTTTAATATCCTTGATTAAATTAAAGCTTCCTATGAAACCTTTATGCCTATTATTATTTCTATCTCTTTCTAAATATAGAATTTTATCAATATAATCAGTTTGTGATAAAAATTGATCAGCTTTAGAATTTTCTTTAACAAGTAAACTTATAGGTGAATCAAATTTTTCCGACAGAGCCTTTATAAAAGGTAGAAAAATTACTGTATCACCAATTCCCATTCTATTTTGTACTGCCAAAATTTTCATATAGTATTTATAATCATTACTAAGTATATTTTTTATATAAATTTTTATTATGACAAAAATAA
>TARA_B100000963_G_scaffold55368_1_pt1 | contig 15300 bp, 12 predicted proteins | sample TARA_B100000963 | Tara Oceans TARA_B100000963 (sample SAMEA2622097) | marine metagenome | biome: marine biome (ENVO:00000447); feature: surface water layer (ENVO:00002042); material: "saline water (ENVO:00002010), including plankton (ENVO:xxxxxxxx)" | depth 5 m | reverse complement strand
AAGAAAGAATTAATAATGAAACAAAAGAACAAATTATTTCAAGAATTCAATTCTCAAATAATTTAGAAGATATACAAAAAAGTTCCTTAGTAATAGAAGCAGTAATAGAAGATCTTAGTATTAAACAAAAACTATTTCAAGAAATAGAATCAATTGTTGATAAAAATTGCATAATTGCAACAAATACTTCTTCCCTTTCTATTGCATCAATTGCAGGAGCTTGTGAAAAAGCAGATAGAGTCATTGGAATACATTTTTTTAATCCAGCACCTCTTATGCCTTTAGTAGAAATTATTCCTTCAGTACAAACATCTGAGGAAACAAATAAAAAAACTAAAGAATTGATTGATAGTTGGAATAAGGTAACTGTTATTGTAAAAGATACACCAGGATTTATTGTTAATAGAGTGGCAAGACCTTTTTATGGGGAAGCTTTAAGAATATATGAAGAAGGAATTGCAGATTTTGCAACCATTGACTGGGCAATGAAAGACATTGGAGGATTTAGAATGGGGCCATTTGAATTAATGGATTACATAGGAAATGATATCAATTATACAGTAACAGAAACTGTATTCACTGCTTTTTATTTTGATCCTAGATATAAACCATCATTTACTCAAAAAAGAATGAAAGAAGCTGGGTATCTGGGAAGAAAAACTGGAATAGGTTTTTATGACTATTCTTTAGAGTTACCAGAACCTATAAAAAACTATGAACTTGGAGAAAAAATATTATTTAGAATAGTTTCAATGCTTATTAATGAGGCAGCCGATGCAGTATTTCTAAATATTGCAACCAAAAAGGACATTGATTTAGCCATGACTAAGGGAGTAAATTATCCAAAAGGACTATTAGCCTGGGCTGATGAAATAGGCATAAATAAAATTCTTAATGAATTAGAAGATTTATATACTAAATATGGTGAAGATAGATATAGACCCTCTCCAATGCTTAAAATAATGGTAAAAGAAAATAAAAAATTTTTCTAATGGATTTAGCAAGTAAAGTGGTTGATAAAATGTTAAGTGGTGATGCTTTTAGCAAATGGCTTGGAATTGAAATATTAGATATTTCTAGCGGATATTGTAAACTCAAAATGCAAGTTAGAAAAGAAATGACAAATGGATTTGATATAGCACACGGAGGAATAACATATTCACTTGCTGATAGTGCATTAGCTTTTGCAGCTAATTCTTATGGGATTCAATCGTTGTCAGTTGAAACATCAATTAAGCATACAAAAAAAGTGATGAATGGTGATACATTAATTGCTGAAACAAAAGAGATAGAGCAAAAAGAAAAAACTGCATCTTACGTAATTAACATAGTAAATCAAGAAGGAATCGAAGTAGCAGAATTTAATGGCAAAGTATATATAACAAAAAATTATTGGTTTTAATTTATTAAAATAATTATGAAAAAAATAATAATACAATAAATATGACTACATATATTATAGATGCAATAAGAACACCTATAGGAAATTTTGGCGGAACACTTAAAAGTATAAGAACAGATGATTTAGGTGCAATTCCAATAAAAGAATTGATTAAAAGAACTAAAGTTAATACTAGTAAAATAGATGATGTAATACTAGGATGTGCAAATCAAGCAGGAGAAGATAATCGTAATATTGCACGTATGTCGTTACTACTTGCAGGTATTCCTTTTAGTGTGCCAGGCGAAACAGTAAATAGATTATGTTCTTCAGGAATGTCTGCAGTCATACATGCTCACAGAGCTATAGCTACTGGTGATGGAGATTTATTTATTGCTGGTGGAGTAGAAAATATGACCAGAGGCCCGTGGGTTATATCTAAAGCATCTAAAGCCTTTGGTAGAGATTCACATATGTTTGACTCTTCATTTGGATGGCGTTTTGTAAATCCTAAAATGAAAGAGTTATATGGCGTAGATGGTATGGGAGTTACAGCAGAAAATCTAGCTGATAAATATAATATTTCAAGAGAAGATCAAGATAAGTTTGCTTATCATTCTCAAATGAAAGCAACAAATGCACAGTGTTCAGGAAGACTAGCTGAAGAAATAATTTCTGTAGAAATACCTCAGAGGAAAAAAGATCCCATAATATTTGAGCATGATGAATTTATAAAAGGAGAAACAAAATTAGAAGTCTTGGCAAAGCTAAGAACAGCATTCAAGAAAGACGGAGGAACTGTTACAGCGGGAAATTCTTCTGGACTTAATGATGGTGCTGCAGCAATGCTATTAGCATCAGAAAAGGGTATTAAAGACAATAACCTAACTCCTTTAGCAAAAATTGTCAGTTCTGCTGTTGTTGGTGTTGAACCAAGAATAATGGGCATTGGACCTGTAATGGCATCAAATAAAGCTCTTGCAAAAGCTGGTTTAACAATGGCTGATATGGATATAATTGAGTTAAATGAGGCTTTCTCGGCACAAGCATTAGCTTGTATTAGAGAGTGGGGACTAAAAGATGATGATGAAAGAATAAACCCGAATGGTGGAGCTATTGCGATTGGTCATCCACTTGGAGCTAGTGGAACAAGAATTATCCAAACAGCTGCCATTGAACTACAAAAGAAAAATAAAAAATATGCACTAATAACTATGTGTATAGGAGTAGGACAAGGATATGCAACAATAATTGAAAGAGTATAATATGATTTATGAATTTGATGGATATAAGCCAGTAATTGATCCCTCTTCATTTGTTCACAAAGAAGCGACTATCATTGGAAATGTTATTATTGGTAAAAATGTTTATATCGGACCAGGGGCATCACTGAGAGGAGATTGGGGACAAATAATAGTTAAAGATGGTTGCAACATACAAGATAACTGCATAATACATATCTTTCCAGGTAAAGATGTCATATTAGAAGAAAATGCACATATTGGCCATGGTGCTATTATTCATGGTGCAAATATTGGCAAGAATTCACTTATTGGTATGAATGCTGTTATTATGGATGATGCAAATATTGGAGAAGAATGTATTATAGGTGCCTTATGTTTTATTAAAGGTGAAATGAAAATACCAAAAAGAAAAATTATTGTTGGTAACCCAGCGCAAATAAAAGGAAATGTCTCTGATAAAATGATTAATTGGAAAACAAAAGGAACTGAACTCTATCAACAGCTTCCAAATGAATGTAGAACATTGATGAAAGAATGTATCCCTCTTTCTAAAATTGAAAAAGACCGAAAAGAAAAGCAAAAAATTATTTTTGAGACATGGAAAAAAACAGAATAATAATTTTACTACATTTTCTATTTCTATTGCCAATAATTTGTTACTCTCAAAAAATTGAATTAAAAAATGGTAAATCTGATTTAATGTCTCTTCCTTACTTTTATGAGGATAATAATAAATCAAAACATTTACTCAATATTAAACAATTATGGTTTGCTGAAAAAAGAGATTTTTTTACATATAAATTAAATGCTTTAAGCTGGTTATATAATGACAAAAATCAATTATGGATTAAAGCAGAGTGTCTAGATTGGTCAACTGCCGAATGTTGTGATTGTTCTCCAACAAAAATTGCAACAGGATGGATAAATAGTGAAAGTATAAAATATGGTAGTCTTTTTTCAGAATTCCTAAAACCATTTACTTTAAAAATGATTACCGAAAATAATTTTCAGTTAAAAGATACACTTAAAAAAATAGCTTATCCAAAAGAAGGCTTTACAGCAACTGGATTTGGAGGAACACTTATGATATATGACTATAATTTCTTGCATATTAATATTAATGGAAAAATTAAAAGACTTGAGAAATATGATCCAAGCAAATATCCAAATAGAGAAAATAATGAATTCACGCCTTATGCATATTTTTACTCTGATTACGATGATATAAAAATAAAATTGTTTTATGAAAATCATATTCAGCCATATATTGAAATTTTAGAAAACAATAAAGTAGAAAGAATTTTATTAAATAGTATTGATTGGGTAGAATATGAATATTATTAAAAAATTAAACATATGAAACAATATGAAAACTATGTACTAGGAAATTGGATAAAAGGAGATGGTGAGGGAACTCCATTATTTAATGCCATAACTGGAGAAGAAATTGGCAGAGCTAGCTCTAAAGGACTAGATTTCTCTCAAATGATGAATTATGCAAGAAAAACAGGAGGACCTGCCCTTAGAAAAATGACTTTTCAGCAGAGAGGACTAATGCTAAAAAAATTAGCTCTTCATCTTCATTCAATAAAAGGAAAATTTTATCCAGAAAGTTATAAAACTGGTGCAACAAAAATTGATAGTTGGATAGATATTGAAGGAGGAATAGGCAATCTTTTCACCAATGCGTCATTAAGGAGACAATTTCCTGACCTTCCTTTTCATGTAGAAGGAAGTGCAGCACCATTATCAAAAAATGGAACATTTATAGGTCATCATATTATGGTGCCAAAAAAAGGAGTTGCAATTCATATTAATGCTTTCAATTTTCCTATTTGGGGAATGCTTGAAAAAATTGCAGTTAATCTTATGGCTGGTGTTCCTGCCATTGTTAAACCGGCAACACTAACTTCATATTTAACTGAATTTATGGCTAGAGAAATCATTGAGTCAAAAATATTACCAGAAGGATCTCTACAACTAATTTGCGGTAGTGCTAGAGGAATTTTAGATACAATTACTTCAGAAGATATTGTAACATTTACTGGAAGTGCCTCCACTGGAAAAATGTTAAAATCACACCCAAAAATAGTAGAAGAAGCAGTTCCTTTTAATATGGAAGCTGATTCATTAAATTGTTGTGTACTGGGTGAAGATTCTACCCCTGGAACAGCAGAATTTGATTTATTTATCAAAGAAATTCAAAAAGAAATGACTGTTAAAGCAGGACAAAAATGTACTGCAGTTAGAAGAATAATTGTTCCTGAAAAATTAGTTGAAGATGTTCAAATCGCATTAGGAAAAAGATTGTCTAAAACTACAATAGGAGATCCACAAATTGAAGGAGTAAGAATGGGATCTCTTGCTGGTAATGAACAAAAAGAAGAAGTAACAGAAAAAGTAAAACAACTCTTAAAAACACAGGAGATAGTATTTGGAAGTTTAGAAGAGTTTGAAGTAACTGGTGCTGACAAAAATAAAGGTGCCTTCTTCTCTCCTATCCTATTTTTAAATAATAATCCTTTTATAAATACAGATTGCCATGATATTGAAGCTTTTGGACCTGTATCTACCATAATACCTTATAAAAATATTAGTGAAGCTATTGAACTTGCGAGAATGGGTAAAGGATCATTAGTTTGCTCTATTGTAACTAATAACATGAAAGCCGCTGAAGAATTTGTTATTGGAGCAGCATCCATGCATGGAAGAATATTAGTATTAAATGAAGCATGTGCAAAAGAAAGCACAGGACATGGTTCGCCCATGCCACTTCTGACACATGGTGGTCCTGGTCGCGCTGGGGGTGGTGAGGAAATGGGTGGAATAAGAGGAATAAAACACTATCTTCAAAGAACTGCTATTCAAGGTCATCCTACAACGATAACAGCCATTACAAAACAATACCAAGTTGGAGCAGCTCAAAACACAAAAGGTCCTCATACTTTCCGAAAACACTTTGAAGAAATTGAAATTGGAGATACTGTCATTACTGAAAAACATACTGTAACGCTAGATGATATTGAAAACTTTGCAGAGATTTCTGGAGATAAATTTTATGCTCATATGGATGAAAATTCTCTAGAGGGCACCATTTTTACGGAAAGAGTAGCACATGGGTATTTTATTTTAAGTAAAGCTGCTGGATTATTTGTTGATCCACCAAAAGGTCCTGTACTATTAAACTACGGAATAGATGAATGTAGGTTTACTAAACCCGTATACCCTGGAATGACAGTGGGAGTTCGCTTTACTGCAAAAGAGAAAATCGAACAAGAAAAGAAAGATGATGAAGATATCGCGAAAGGTATTGTTAAGTTTCTTGTAGATGTATATGACGAGGAAGGAGATACAGTCATGTTAGCTACAATATTAACTATGGTCAAAAAAATTGATCAATCTTAAAAAAATTAAAATGAAAGAATACGTAAAATTAGATATTAAAAATAGTGTTGGGACTATAGAATTTTATCATCCTCAAAGTAATGCATTGCCAGGAAATATATTAACTAAATTAGCAAAAACTATTCAAAATGCAGGAGAAAATAATAATATTAAAGTAATAATTTTAAAAAGCGGTGGTGATAGAGCTTTTTGTGCAGGAGCTTCTTTTGATGAGCTAATAGCAATTAGAGATGAAAAAAGTGGAAAAGAGTTTTTTGGTGGATTTGCAAATGTTATAAATGCAGCAAGGAAATGCCCTAAATTTATTTTAGGACGTATTCAGGGGAAAGCTGTCGGTGGTGGTGTAGGTATGGCTTCAGCAACAGATTATTGTTTTGCTACTAAATATGCATCAGTTAAACTATCAGAGCTAGCTATAGGAATAGGGCCTTTTGTTGTTGGTCCAGCAGTAGAAAGAAAAATTGGAAATTCAGCATTTTGCTCAATGACAATTAACGCAACAAAATGGTTCGAGGCTAAATGGGCAAGAGAGAAAGGATTATTTAGTGATATATTTGATTCTACTGAAGAAATGGACAAAGAAATTCTAACACTTGCCTCTACACTATCAAATTCAAATCCACAAGCAATGAAAGAACTAAAAGAAATTATGTGGAAAGGAACTGAGAACTGGGATGAACTATTAATGAAAAGAGCAGAAAATAGTGGAAAACTAGTGTTATCTGATTTCACAAGAAATGCAATACAAAAGTTCAAGGCAGATTAAAAATGAGTGATAAAATAGATAATAAGATTCTTGAACATGCCTACACATTGATGTGTAAAGCAAGGGCTATGAGTGAGATATATGAAGAAAACTCTGATGTAACTTCTAAATATGTTCATGCTACTTCTAAAGGCCATGAAGCAATACAAATAGCTCTGGGTATTCAATTAAAAGAAAACGATTGGGTAGCTCCATACTACAGAGATGATTCAATACTACTTGGAATTGGAATAACTCCATATGAACTAATGCTTCAACTTTTATGTAAAAAAGATGATCCTTTTTCTGGAGGAAGAACATATTACTCACATCCTTCACTTAATAGAAAAGGTTTTCCTAAAATACCACATCAGTCATCTGCAACAGGAATGCAAGCAATACCAACTACTGGTGTAGCCATGGGTTTACAATATCAAGAAAAAGAAGGCATTAATAAACCAAAAAAAGGAGAAGAACCAGTAGTTGTTTGTTCTTTTGGTGATGCGTCCATCACAGAAGGAGAAGTTGCTGAAGCATTTCAGATGGCTGCTTTAAAGAAATTACCTATTTTGTATTTGGTTCAAGATAATGAATGGGATATATCTGCTCATGCTTCTGAAACACGTGCAACTGATGCAACACAATATGCTAAAGGTTTTGGTTTAAAAACTTTTACTATTGATGGAACAAACTTTGAAGAATCATATCATACAATAACCAAAGCCTTAAATGAAATAAAAAATAATAGATCTCCTGTATTAATTCATGCTAAAGTACCTTTATTAAATCATCACACATCTGGTGTTAGAATGGAATGGTATAGAGACGACCTAGAAGAAGCACAAAAAAGAGATCCTTTTCCAAAATTAAGGTCTCTTCTTCTGACAAATGGCATTGCAGAAAAAAAAATAATAGATATTGAAAATAATTCAAAAGATACTGTTCTGATTGATTACAAAAAAGCATTGTCTGCAGATGAGCCTGAATCTCAAGACTTATTTTCACATCAGTTTGCTCCAACTTCAATTACTAAAGAAGAAGGTGCAAGAAAAGGAAATAAAAAAGATGAAATAGTGATGGTAGATGCAGCATTATTTGCTGTTAAAGAAATAATGAATAAGCATCCTGAAAGTTTACTATATGGTCAAGATGTTGGAAGGCGTTTAGGAGGTGTTTTTAGAGAAGCAGCAACACTCGCAGATACATTTGGAGATAATAGAGTATTTAATACTCCAATTCAAGAAGCATTTATAATAGGAAGTACAGTTGGTATGTCTGCTGTTGGTTTAAAACCAATTGTTGAGGTGCAGTTTGCAGATTATATGTGGCCAGGATTAAATCAATTATTTACAGAAGTAAGTCGTTCAAACTATTTGTCTAACGGAAAATGGCCTGTAAGCTGTGTAATTCGAGTACCAATTGGAGCATATGGAAGTGGTGGTCCGTACCACTCTTCTTCAATAGAATCAGTATTAGCTCAAATTAAAGGTATAAAAATAGCTTACCCATCTAATGGTGCTGACCTAAAAGGTTTGATAAAAGCAGCATTTTATGATCCAAATCCAGTGGTAATTCTTGAGCACAAGGGACTCTATTGGAGTAAAATAAAAGGAACCTCCTCAGCAAAAACGATTGAGCCCTGTGAAAACTACAAAATACCACTTGGAAAAGGTAGAACAGTTCTCAAAGCTAAAGACAAAAATTCAGTGTGTATAATTACCTATGGCATGGGTATTCACTGGGCTTTAAATGCGGCGCAAGAACATAATGGTAGAATTGAAATAGTAGATTTAAGATGTATAAACCCAATAGACGAAAAATTAATATTTGATTCTGTCAGAAAAAATGGAAAGTGCTTGGTATTAACCGAAGAGCCATATGATAATTCATTTGCTCAAGCATTATCAGGTAAAATACAAGAACATTGTTTTGAGTATTTAGATTGTCCTGTTTATACTATGGGATCTGAAAACTTACCTGCTATACCCTTGAACTCAACTTTGGAAAAGACAATGCTTCCAAACTCTAAAAAAGTGAGTAAAAAAATTAAAGAAATTTTAGAATACTAAAATTTAAACAATTTAATGTCTTTAGAAAGCAAATACTTAAATAATGATTATTTTTATAAAATGTATAAATTAGCAAACTGTTAATCAAAAAAAAATATAATGAAAGAAGTTGTTATTGTTTCCGCTGTTCGAACTCCTATAGGAAGCTTTGGCGGGGCATTGTCCTCCGTATCTGCCACAAAATTAGGTGCCGCTGCAATATTAGGTGCAATTGATAAAATCAAATTGGATAAAGATACTATCGATGAAGTATTTATGGGAAATGTTTTACAAGCTAATTCAGGTCAAGCACCGGCAAGACAAGCTGCTATATATGCTGGTCTTTCTGAAAATATCCCATGTACGACAATTAATAAAGTATGTTCGTCTGGAATGAAATCAATAATGATAGCTGCACAAACAATAATGTGTGGTGATAATGATATAGTTATTGCTGGAGGAATGGAAAATATGTCAAGTGTTCCTCATTATTTTACCAAAGGAAGAACAGGACAAAAATTAGGTAATATGCAACTAATTGATGGTATGGTCAAAGACGGACTAACTGATGTATATTCAAATGTTCATATGGGAGTATGTGCAGAGAAATGTGCTAAAGAAATGAATTTATCAAGAGAAGAACAAGATAATTTTGCTGTAGAGTCATACAACAGAAGTAATAACTCATGGAAATCAGGTAAATTTTCAAATGAAGTAGTTCATGTTGAAGTTCCTCAAAGAAAAGGAGATTCAATAGTTGTTACTGAAGATGAGGAATATAAAAATGTTAAATTGGAAAAGATTCCTCAACTTAGGCCAGTATTTGACAAAGAAGGAACCGTTACAGCAGCTAATGCCTCAACCTTAAATGATGGTGCATCAGCATTAATTTTAATGAGTGCTCAAAAGGCAAAAGAAATGAAAATTCAACCTATTGCCAAAATTAGAAGTTTTAGTGATGCAGCACAGGAACCGGAATGGTTCACAACAGCACCTGCTAAAGCTGTCCCTTTAGCAATTGAAAAAGCTGGACTAAATAAAAATGATATTGATTATTATGAATTAAATGAAGCTTTTTCAGTCGTTGGTTTAGCTAATATGAAAATTTTAGGTATTAATGATGATAAAGTAAATGTTAATGGAGGTGCAGTTTCTCTTGGTCATCCTCTTGGAAGCTCTGGCTCAAGAATAATAGTTACTTTAATAAATGTTTTGGCTCAAAATGAAGCAAAATTAGGTGTTGCGGGTATTTGTAACGGAGGTGGTGGTGCCTCTGCTATGGTTATTGAATTAATCTAGATGAAATACGGTATTTCTAATATCTCTATTGTACCAATGAGAAAAGAGGCCTCTGATCAATCAGAAATGGTTAATCAAATATTGTTTGGAGAACATTTTAAAGTACTAGATACGAGGAAAAAATGGGTTAAAATTAGATTGGCACATGATAGTTATGAAGGTTGGATATGCAATAAGCAATGGCAGAAAATAAGTGAAGATGATTATAAACAACTGGACAAAGATGTACCCACAATCACAACCGATATTTTAGATATTGTTACTAAAGAACATCAGCAACCAATTATTATTGGAAGTATACTACCTTTTTTTAAAAGTGGTCATGCACGTATAAATCATGATTTATATAAATTTGAGGGATTAGCTACTCAGGGATATGTCAACAAAGAAAAACTTAAAGATAATGCGTTGATATATTTGAATGCCCCTTATTTATGGGGCGGAAGATCTCCACTTGGAATTGACTGTTCAGGTTTAACTCAAATGATTTATAGATTACAGGGGATTGATCTTCCAAGGGATGCTTATGAACAAGCAAAGGTTGGAACAACTTTAAGCTTTGTTGACGAAAGCGAATCGGGAGATTTGGCCTTTTTTGACGACGATGAGGGTAAAATAATACACGTAGGAATTATTCTTGAAGAAAATTATATTATTCATGCTTCGGGAAAAGTAAGAGTAGATAGAATAGATCAACAAGGAATTTTTAATACGGAAATTGGATCACATACTCATAAACTAAGATTAATAAAAAGTATTTGTTAAAAATATTTAGGCATACTACTAGTCTAAAAATATACTAAACATTAAAATTCATGAAATAATTAGTCATAGGTATCATATTTGAAAAAAAATGATACTTCCTTAAACTCTAAACATTACATAACAAAATATTATTAATTTATATTTGTAATATGAAGAAAAAAAATTTATTGGTACTTTTTATATCTTTTATATTCTCATGCCAACATGAGATTGAAAGACCAAATTGGGATGTAGATTTAATCATCCCAATTGCACATACTAATGTAAACATAGATAATATTATTTCTGATTCAAGTATATCAGTTAATGAAGATGCATCAGGTTTTATATCTCTTGTTTTTCAAAAAGAAATTTTAAATGTAAATTTTGATACATTAATTAAGATTGATGCAATTGCAGATGAACAAACACATACATTAGACTCAGCAAGCTTTGAAGACGTAGTTATTTCAGATACTGCTACTATTGGGGAAACAATAAATGAAATACCGGGATTATCTTTTCTTCTTCCTAATGGAACTACAACAACGATTCCTGATATTCCTAATATTGCTCAAAATGATACTATAAATATTGATGCAAGTGAATATTTTGAAACTATGACGTTATATAAAGGGAATTTGATAGTTGAGATAAAAAATAATTTCCCAACAGATATTTCTAATATTGTGCTAAAGTTAGTAAACAAATCAGACCAGACAACTATAGCTAATTTTTCGTTTCCTTTAATTCAATCGGGAAGTAACGCCATAGATAGTGTTTTTATAGGTGGACAAACAATAGATGAAAATATTTTTGCAATTTTAATTAACATGGATATTGATGCAAGTAATGGGTTAGTTCTTATTGACTATTCTGATGCCATTATTACAACAATAAACATTTCTGACATTGGTATTACAGAAGCTACAGCTATATTTCCAGAACAACAACTAACTGAAAAATTAAAAGAACACAGCTTTGATCTTGGAGAAGCACAAATTACAGAAATAGGAATTAAAGAAGGAACAGTAAATATTAATGTTTTAAGTACGCTTCCTAATGGTAAAATGGTATATAATATTCCATCATTAACAAAAAATGGTATACCTTTTACAAGTGGTGATATGATTGTTCCAGAGGCAACAGATAATGAACTTACAACATTTTCATTTGATTTTAAAGGATATGTGCTTGACTTGACAGGGCAAGAAGGGCGATTTGGTGGAGACACAGTTAACACTATATATACTGAAGCATATACTTTTATAGATTATACAGGTACAATAGAAGAAATTAATCAATCAGATAGTTTTTATTCATTTATAGAATTTGATCTTACAACTGAGTATGCAAAAGGGTATATTGGAAAGGATACTATAAATTTTGGGCCCGAAATTATTAATATGGATATATTTAATGTTATTGAATCTGGAGATATTGATCTTAAAGAAGCTTCAATGAACATCAATATTAATAATTACATTGGAGCAGATGCCATAATGAGGATAAATAATCTAAGTGCTATTAACGATGATACAGAGATTTCAGCAATGATAGATGGTAACACCTATGATATTCAAAGAGCCTCCTTAACATCTTATAACAGCATAATACCTACAAACACTCAAATTAATATTGATGCTGATGAAATTATAGAAATTCTTCCTAATAAAATAAATACTAGTGCAACATTTTATGTAAACCCAAATGGATCATCTGCCCAACAAGATTTCATTTATCCTTCTCAATCAATAAATGGACAAATAAATTTAGAAATACCACTCAATCTTATAGCCAATGATTTAGCAATTGTTGACACAACTAATATGACGCTTCCAAATGAAGAAGAATATGAAATTGAAAAAATATTTCTAACGATAAACAACGGATTCCCATTTGATGCTGATATCAAATTGATCCTTTTGGATGAAAATAATTTAATTATTGATACTCTTTTACAAAATACTTTTATTGTATCTGCTATAACTGATAACAATAATATTGTTATAAAAAATAGTTCAAGTACAATAGAAATGGATTATACTAATTTTGAAAGCGTAAAAAAAATAGTAACTTATTCGAACTTTTCAACTGTTTCTAATTATGAACATATTAAATTATATTCAAACTATAATTTAGATGTTACTTTAAGTGCAAAAATCAAGAAAAAAATAGCAGAATAATGAAAAAGTTCGTTTTGATTTTTTTATTTCTTCCTTTTTTACAACATGCACAAGAAAATAATCATGAAATCAATTGGCATAGTAATTTTAAATTTGAAGCAAACAGTTTAAACAAACAATTTATCGATGCGTTACTAAATGGAGCATATATAAATGACAGTACAAAGAAAGATTGGTTAAATCTAACTAAGCAATCAAATATTATGCATTTAAAAATTAGTAATGGAATAGAATATTCTTATAATTTTAATAATAAATTTCTTGCTTTTAGCGCTAGTGACATAAATTATTTAAATGCTAATATTCGAAAAGATCTCATCAAATTAGTACTAAAAGGAAATTATGATTACCAAAATGAAACATTAAATTTTAGTAATAGTAATATCAGAGCAAATAGATACCAACAATACAAATTAACATATGGGATAAAGGGCAATAAAATAAGCGCATCAGCTGGAATAGCTTATTTAGTCGGAAATCATCATCTTTCATACATAATTAAAGAAGGGTTTCTTTTTACTGCACCATATGGGAGTTACCTTGATGTAACATATGATATTAGTTCATTTATTACTGATACATCAGATTTTTCTACCTTAGCAAAAAACGGTAATGGATTAGCTGTAGACTTTAGCACAACATTTAACATAAATAACTTGAAATTTAATTTATCACTTAAGGATTTAGGTTTTATTATGTGGAATACTTCATCTTCAGTATTATCAGTTGATAGCTCATTTAACTTTCAAGGTATAGAAATAGATAACATTTATAATTTTAATGATTCACTAATAGATGCAAATAATGTAATCGATAACATAACACCATCATATAATAAATCATTTAAGTCCTATATTCCTGCAACATTACATCTATCTTTGGCTGGTAAATCAAATTATAAATACCTAAATAATTTTTGTACTGGAATGATAGCTAAATGGCAACCTTACATGGACGACAAAAAGTTATCGTTTGATAAAATCCGTCAAGGTTTTGTAGAATCAAACTATATGCCATTATTCTATATTTCATCAATAATTAAAAATAAAAAATTTGATATATTACCTAGCTTTAGTTACGGAGGATTTACAAAAGAAGAAAATATAGGCTTAGCAATATCAAAAGGAAATAAAAATAAATTGATTGTAGGATCAAATCATTTAGAAGATCTGTTTAAAGGAGAAGAAGCTCAAGCATTAAGTTTATTTATAAATATAAAATTACAATTTTAAAATGTTACATAATATTAAAAAAATACAATTTCTTGAAGAAAAGAATTTCTTTTTAATTGCAGGACCTTGCGCAATAGAAAGTAAAGAAACTTCAATAGAAATTGCAGAGAAAATTTTAAGCATAACTAATGAACTAAAAATCCCATTTATATTTAAAGGAAGTTATAGAAAGGCAAATAGAAGTCGTCTAGACTCTTTTACTGGAATTGGAGATGAAATAGCACTAGAAATACTTAAAAACATTGGAGATAACCTTAAAATACCAACAATAACAGATATTCATTCTACTTATGAAGCAGAAATGGCAGCAAAATATGTTGATATACTTCAAATTCCTGCATTTTTAAGTAGACAAACCGAGCTATTAGTTGCTGCTGCCAAAACTGGTAAACCAATAAATATAAAAAAAGGTCAGTTTATGTCAGCCGAATCCATAAAACATGCAGTTAATAAAATACAAGATAGTGGAAACAATAACATAATTCTTACTGACAGAGGAACAATGTTTGGCCATCAAGATATTATTGTTGATTACAGAGGGATACCTACAATGCAGAAATTAAAAATTCCCGTTGTTTTAGATATAACACATTCATTACAAAAACCAAATCAAAGTAGTGGGGTGACAGGTGGCAACCCAGAAATGATTGAAACAATAGCCAAGGCAGGAGTTGCTGCAGGAGCTGATGGAATTTTTTTAGAAACACACCCAAATCCAAAAATTGCAAAATCAGATGGAGAAAATATGCTAGAGCTTAATAAATTAAAAGATTTATTAACAAAGTTGATAAGAATACGAAAAGTACTGTAACAGCAAGTATTTAATTCAAATTGAAGTCAATTGGTATTGTGTAAGTTACCTTAACTAGCTGTCCTCGACTAATTCCAGGCTTGTACTTTGGTAATGATCTAACAACTCGTAAGGCTTCAGCATCTAAACTTTTATCGACCCCTATAAGGAGTTTAACATTAGTTACTGAACCATCCTTATCTACAACAAACTGAACATATACTTT
>TARA_B100000963_G_scaffold358671_2_pt1 | contig 15347 bp, 15 predicted proteins | sample TARA_B100000963 | Tara Oceans TARA_B100000963 (sample SAMEA2622097) | marine metagenome | biome: marine biome (ENVO:00000447); feature: surface water layer (ENVO:00002042); material: "saline water (ENVO:00002010), including plankton (ENVO:xxxxxxxx)" | depth 5 m | reverse complement strand
GTCTTCACATTCGCACTCATCACCTGGCTTGCCACAACCATCACACACATCTGCATATTCACCTTTTTTTGGTTCTTCATCGTGATCATGTTCGTGATCGTGATCATGTGAATCGGATTTAGGTAATGTTATACCTGCTAATTTAAGTATATCGTGTAATTCGTCCATACTGTCTGCATTTGCACTAACAGTTACTGAAGAGTCGCCTTTCTTTTTGGTTTTGCTATATGTTATATTCTCTTTATCTTCGCTTTGACTATTTTGCGTATAAGGAGAGGACATGTAAAATGACTCCATTATAGACATATATTTTTTGATTTCGTCTGACATTATTGTACTACTGGTCCTTGATTTATTGGATATTCGTTGCCTTGTACACTTGGATCATGTGCTAATCCTACTGCATCTGCTAATGGTTTGAGATCATCACCCATCATCATGCTCTTACTTGGATATCTTCCATACTCATGATTAAAGTATTCTGCACCTTTTTCATCTCTAATTTTCATTAATTCAGCAATAAATTTTTCATTGTACTCTTCACCGTACATACCCATAGCATCAAAATCTAAATTTTGATTTTCTATTTCGTAATGTTCTTGCTCTTCTTTAGTAAGTTCTGCATTTTCCATATCTGCATATCTATCTTTGTCATTTTCAATTCTGTTTTTAGTAACGTCATCTTCTAACGTTCTTGGACTTTCAACAGGTTGAACTACTACATACTCAGACAGCATTTGCATATTGACTGCTACCCAAACTTCTAACAATTTTTCGTTAATTGGATATTTAAGTACAACGTCTACACTTGTTACTTCTGATGGACCTTTAAGTTTTTTATATTTAAAATCTAAAGGCTCGTCTTGAATAGGAGTTCTTTTAGCACTACTTACACTTTCAACACCATACTTGCCAAGAATATTTTCTAACTGCTTTATTCCTTCATTAGAAATATCACCAGCAAATTTTATTCTATAATTAAATGTTTTTTCAAAACTTTCATTTATGATTTGTTTAAAAGGTGTCTTCATACTATCTCCTATGCTTTTATTTATCTTTTTTGTTTAAAATTTGAAGGATGTGATTTCTGTCCATTACATTCCCTTCACTAGAAGACTCGGTTCCTTCGTTCTGATCTAGCCTCATTTTGCGTATTTGTAAGTCAATCATCTTTAATTTCTTATCAACTTTTGCGTTTTTACCGTCCATTGCTATTTGTAACATCTTACTTGCAGTTTCAAATATTCTTCCAGCATGAGCATCTTGTACATTCATGCCTAAATTCATTAATTCATCATAACTATCAAGTGCCTTAGTGGCTATGTCTTCCATTTCTTCGTCATGTGTTTCAAGATCTTTAACTTTAGGTAAAGCGGCATCAATTTTTTCTGCGTTTGTTAATGCTTCTTTAACTTCTACTTCTGTAATTTCTTTTTTGGCTTCTGTTTTTTCAACAGGTAACACTTCTTCCAATGGTGGTAAATTAAATTCTTCTTCTAGTTTTCGTGTCATAACACTATTTAGTTCTTTCTCTTCTTGGTGTTCATGTATATGTGATTCTCATTCAGCACTCTAAAACGTACTCCTTTGCGTTGACACCACTCATTTGCCGCTGTCCATTTTGCCATATTGATTGCTACTTGCAACTTTTCTGCAGAACTTCTAGCACTTTCCATCATGGATTGACTGCCTGGTTTTATCTCAATAACCTCCATGTGTTTCTTTCCGTCTCTGTCGTTATATATTACAGTAAAGTCAGGCACATAAACAGTATGTTTACCAGTCACAGGATGTCTATATGGAATTTTGAGATTCTCACTTGCCCATTGTGTAATGTTTGGATGATTATCACACATGTTCATAAATGCTAATTCCCAACTACTTCTATAGAAAGGTTTTTTAGCACCAGCATACTTGTCAGGGTTTGTTGGTTCGAAGGTGCCTTTGGCAAATTTAGCCATGTTACGCCCCTATAAGTAAGCGAACGTATTTGTCTGATTTTTTAGTAGATGGGTTTTGAAACCTTACAGAATTAGGTAAGGTGTTGTTAATGTGATCAAGTAAACTATTTGTAATTACAATGTCACCGTCTTTCTTAGAATACAATGTAAAGACATTTACTTCTTGGCTATCAGCAATGTCTTTCAGTGTAATGGTATAAAATTTTGCTAATTTGTTTGTGAATCCTGCAGATCTAAAGTCGGCAAAAACTTCATCTACTCTACTTCCATTAATGCTTTGGTCTTCTGTGTTCGCTGTTGTGTTTAGTATTTTTAATTGAAGTGTTTCAGGATTTATGTTGAGTTCTTCGCCTGTTTTAGATATAACTTTGTAGTGATTGCCGGATTCATTAACATCAAAATCGACACCAAAGTTGTTGTATATGTTGCTCATTAAATTTTGAACCTATTTAAGTTCTTGTTGTTTTTCTTAAGTAATCCGTCTGTAAGTTGATTTGCTTTCTTTCTAACAGCATTTCTTACTAAGTTACCAAAGAATCCAACTTGATCTGATTCTGGGAATTCTACTTTAGCCAAATCTGCTCCAAAGTCAGTTCTTGGTCTAGTGTTTATAGCAGTTACGTCTTGTCTTCTATTACCTGATCTTTGACTTAATCCAAACAGACCTTTTACTATTCCTCTTAATGCATCTGCTGATGGATTAAAAGGTGTTGCCTTTGTCATATCACGTATGGCATCTTTTAAAAACACACCTTCTTCGTCAAAATCAAAGTTCATTACTGGACAGTACATTAATTTTTCGTATGACATTGCAAAAGTAATTTCTTGAGATGTACCAGCACCTGCATAATCTAATGCTGTAAATGTTGCATCTGTTATAATAGGATTAACTGCGGTTGTTCTTGTAACTGTTTCTCCATGTAGTTGGTAAACATGTATATTATCTATAAACTGAGATCTAGTTGCTGGTACTAAATCTTGTCCGTCAAACTGACTTCTAAATTGTTTTTCTGGTAGTATTTTTTTATCGTTGTGTACGTCTTTGTAAAACTTATCAATTTGTACATCACCTTGTTGCACATGCCTACCGTCTGTAAAATGATAGTTGTAGTAAATTTGCCAAAACTTCATCCAAGTACTGTTGACGTCATCGTGAACAACTACATTGAAATCTTTGAATTCTTTTGTGAGGATAACTGGAACGTTTTTGTTGTACTTAGGTCTTTTATCAACTGTGAATGCCATACCTGGCATGTCTACTGTCTTTACCATTTGTGCATAGGCATAGGGATCCATGCCATGGATTATTGTCCCCAATATGTTTGGATTCAAGTCAAAATGTACTATGAATTGAAACGGTAAACGAGGGGGAGTGCCGGTACTAAAACTCGCTATTTTACTACTTGCGTGTCTTGGTCCGGCTACATAAATCCCGTTTTTAATTTGTCCGCCGATCAACTCTTTCCAGAATTTAGCCATCGGTTCTCCCTATAGAAATAGGCCTAAATTATACTCCAGTGCCTGGTGTTGCTGGTAGTGGTGATACTAATGGGAATGGATCACCTGCGGCAACTTTACCACCGAGTGTATTAGGTCCTGCCACATGTACCGCGTTGTCGTATCTGACGTTCAAATCTAATTGAACTATTTCGCTGGCATCGTAGGCATGATCACTATAGTTTACCTGTTGTAGCATACATCCTTCTAGTTCCCACTGTTCAGTTGGCTCAGCATTTGTACCATCTAAGACTTGAATAAGCATATCAAACTTGTAATCACCGCCACTAACAGCAGTTGTTTGTTCGAAATGGTTAAATTGTCTTTGTATTTGCTGACCGACAAGAGCGGAAACTTGGTTAGTAATATCGTCCCTTAAACTGAGATTAATCGCTTCCCATTGATGTTTACCTGATATATATGCTCTTGAGTTATAACTGTGAACTTCAACTTCATCAACATTAAATGTTGGTCTAGTGACACTCACGATGTTGCTTGTAAACTCATCGGTTCTTCCACCTGCACCAAATCCAGTTACGATTACACGGAATCTGTATTTCAGTTTAGGTTGTAAAATACCTAATCGAGCACCTTCAATAGGTACACCAAATTTATCTTTTGTTACTGCCATCTTTCGATCTCCTAAAACATGTTATACATGCAATTACATTTATTTATCATCTTTGGGCCAAAAATAAAGGGCGGGTAAAACCGCCCTTTAAAATAGTTAGAATAATCTTATTCTGAGCCTGTTTGACCAAGTGTTGACTGAATTCTAATCGGAATGTATATAAATTCAACTGCTTTAGTTGGTTGAATTGCTATATCCAAGTATAATTCGTTTTTGTCAATTCTTGCAGGTGTGTTATTTGTTGTATCACAAACACTAATAAAGTCAAATAAACCTCTTAGTGTTACAAGTTCTGATAATAATGAATCAGCAACTCGCTTAACACCTGATCTAGTTATACCATCATTTGGTTCAAATAAGAAAGGCTTAACTGCGATATCTAATTGATATCTAATATAGTTTACAAGCCTTGCTACGTTAATTCTATCTAATGCACTTGCAGTTGGATTAAGAGTTTTTTGTCCAAATACAACTAATCCTCTTCCTGGGAAGTTTGCGATTGGATTAATTTTGTTTGAATAAAGTGTATCTCTCTGTCCATTGTTTAATGAAACTGGTACAAACTCACCTGCTGATGTGTCAACAAAGCCGACACTAGTTGCGTTTTGTACGATACCTCTTTGATATCCTGCTGGTGCAAACCACTGATATGCCACATTGTCATTAAATGCAAATGTTCTCAATGCAATATGTGAAGCCGGTACAGCCACAGTCGAACCATCTAGGTTTGTTGTCAAACCTGCTGGATAGTGTACTGATACATAAGAGTTACTTGATACAAGTCCGTCTTCGCCGTTTTCACTTGCGTTGTTGGCATTGGTTGCCCAATTTTTCATGCTTGATGCATCTGATTTCAATCTCATTGGACTATCTCCAACAATAAATGCGACTTCTTTCTTATCTGTGTTAAGAGTAATCATTTCATCTATTAGTTCTGGATATCCAGGAGATGCAATCAAGTTATAGAAATTAACTTCACTTCTGATTTCGCTGTTGTTTGCTATTGCGGCCTGTAAAGACTTAACAATAACTTTTCTTTGTGCCTTTCTGCCCATATATGGTGAACCGTCTGCTTTATTACCAGATTCGCTTACCCATACATTAGTTAGAGGACTTGATCCACCGTATTCATATGATGTAAAGTATTTCTTAACGTTTTTACCACTGGCTCTAAAGTTCCATGCTAAAATACCAAACGGTACTGTTGCTGGATCTTTAGCATCTGCGTCTACCACTGATGCGCCATATGATGCTAAATCTAAGAATAGGACGCCGTCTGCTGATACTTGATCAGTGTTGTCAACTAATATCCACTTGTTAGATTTGTATTTGTAAATTAATGGATAGTTTTCTAAATCGTCTGAGTCGACCCATACGTCGCCATCGTTTAGAGAACCGCCATCACTTTGTGTTGTTGGCTCACTAGCCGCTACGTTTACGTCAAAGTCTGCTGTATATAATGTCCATGTTGCTGTTCCGCCTACATTTTTATTATACCAAAGACTTACGTTTGAACTACTATCATACCAAAGTTTGCCTGTTGCTAGGTCACCTGTTGGTGCTGATGTTCCAAATTCGTAGTTTTTGCTAGAAATTTGTGCTGAAGTTCCTGATACGTCTGCTACTTCAAAGTTACTGTAATTACCTACTGCAATATTTAAGTTTGTTGCAACATTAAATGCTACACCACCTACTACACCGTTAAATACGTCAATGTCTTTACCGTCACTTGCTGTTAATGTAATTTTACCTGAAACGTTTGATGCTACAACGTTTGTTGCACTACCTGATACTAATGCATCGTTAATGTCTTGTACGATGTCGTCAACACTTACATTACCGTCACCACTTGTATCAGTATTAAATTTAACATCAATGTTTGAAGAACTGTTGTTAATTTTTAATCTAATACCAAAGTCTGAACCGCCTGTTTGACGTGTTATTGCTGTATCTGATATTGCCGCTGAACTCTGCACTTGTAGACTTGATTGACCGTTGTGTCTTCTTAAAACAAATCTACCATGTTGATCTGAATCAACTTTGTTACCTGAGTCGTACTCTACAAAGAAAGTACCTGCACTCGGTGATGCACCTATACCTGTACTTGCGTATGCCTCTGCGGCGTTTTTAAATCCTTCTGCAGATGTGCTTACGAAAGATGCTGTTCCTGAATTATAAACTTTAAGTCCATATTTCAAACCACTTGCTTGAGATGTTGTTTGTACAATTAAATCTCCATTTGCAAGAGCGCCTCCATCTTTTTGTGCTGTTGGTCTATTCAAATGAGTACAGAACTGCATATCTACGCCTGTAGTTCCTTCAAATGATGATGCGTCTGTGAATTCTGTCCATACTGAAGATGCTTTTTTGTAATAAACTATTTCTTTTGTTGCCTTTCCATTTTGGTCAATACCTAAGGCACCAACATCTCCATTTTTACCTACTGATGGTTTTGGTAAACCACCTGAGGTGATTTCATCTTTTGAAAATACTTTGACGTCTGTGACTTCCTCATATTTTGCTGATGATGTATTGTATTCGAAGATTCCCCACTTAGTAGCACTTGAGTCTACCCAAATTGTAGCATCTGCCGGATCGGCCGATGGTGCATTTGTTGATCCTGCTAGTTCATCTAGATCTACGTTTGCTCTTAGAACGTATGCTCTTGAAGCCAAACCTAGGAAACTGTGAGCGGCTAATAAACCGTACTCATTAAGTTCATGACCATGTTGTGGAGTTCCTCCTGTGCTGTAGAATTTTGGATTTCCGTATTGCTGTAATAATTCTCTTTGACTTGTGATTAAGTAAAGTTCATTGTCTGCCGCTGTTTTAGAATAAGGTGCAATACCTGATCCGTCTGGGTTAGATTTGTTCTTTGCTGTAGCAATCACTATCAAAGGTACTGTTCCAGGCCCGCCGGGACTGTAAAAACTTTCGTCCGATACGGAAATGTCTACACCAGGTGATACTAATGTTGCCATATTTTTCTCCTATAATACCTTAATTGGTTACTTGTATTTATTAAAATTTGCTATAATCAGGGTATTATAAAAATGACAAATCACCAAAAAAGGTGAAAAGAGATAAATAAGTTCTTAAATTATTTCTATGTGATTTTCTGTAAATATTTCAGGTTTTTGGGGAAGTTTATCTAAAACATCATCAATCTGCTCAAACAAGTATTCTTTAGTGCCTGTATTTTTAATTGTAAAATCAATCTCACAGCCTATCCAATCCCATTCACTTGCATGTATATTACTGAAGTCACGTTTCATAATATGTTTTGCAACTGCATCGCCTTGGTTAGCCTTGAGAGCAATGTCATACCATTCTGGCTTTTCGTCTCTTTCAACTAAAATTACTGTACCTTTGATGGCTCTAATTAAATTTACTTCATTTTGAAATCTACAATCACTTATGACAACACATTTATTATGATGATGTAATTTTTTTACACGGTATTCTAAACTGCTTATCCAAATGTTTTGATTGAAGTGATTACGCATTACATCTGTACCGATAAGTTGTAATGCAAGTCTTGGTGTAAAGTTTGGTATGCCTAATTTTTTAGTCCAAAAAACATCAACTGTTTCTCTAAACTCTCGGCTTTCGTCTGATTCGCCCTCTAGTAATTCTCTTTCCCAACCAAATACATGGGCACATAAGTCTTTAAGGGGTCCTGCGAATGAAGTTGGAATGCAACCTTTAGTTGCTAAGTATGTTGCTACGGTGTTTTTACCTGATCCTATGTTTCCTAATAATCCTATTGTGTTCATCTATCCTATAACGAAGCCGTAATTTTTATTTCCTTCTTCCATATTAGTTATCGCCAGTAACAATCTTTCCTTCTCAGCAATGGCCTCTTGCTTTAAAGCATCGCCATTAAGAGTTACTGAACCTTGTGGACCAGGTAAGCCTGATTGATATTTACTTCTTGCTTCTCCTAACATCATTTTTGCTTCTGCTAGGGACCAATCAGCGACCCAAGGTCTTGAATATTCATTTTCTAAAAGATTGTGTTCTGGTACTAAATTAGAAATTTGTATCATTATGTCTTCTGTTACTCGGATACTTCTAAGTATCTTCAACACTTTTGTATTGGTGTTAAATGTAAAGTCATAGTCACCACCAAATATCCTATTAAGTGTTTCTTTGTATTGAGTAAATGCATCGTAATTGGCTAATCCGCCAACAACACCTGCGTTTATTAGGTATGTATTTTGAAATGCAACATCGAATGGATCAAAGTTTGTGCCTGTTCCAATGTTTCCGCCACCAACACCACGTCTATACACACGTCTTATGTTTAAAACTTCTTGCGGTAGTGTATATTCTTGTACGTCTGGTTGAGTTTGCAAAAATGCGTAACTTTCTTCCACAGCAGTATCACTTCGACTTCTCAAAGTTCTTATTGCTCTGTCTATAGCCAGATTGTAGTGTTCAGGGTCTAACTCAACATCAATCATTCCGTCACCTAAACGTAATTTGATTTCTGTGATAAGTTGATCTCTGGGGGTTTCTAATGCACTCATGTAAACTATTTATCAAAAAGTTCGTAGTATAATGGTGTGCTCGTTGAATCTACCGTTTAACTTTGTAGGTGTTGTTGTTAATGATTCGAAAGATTTCCTGCACTTTACCTTACCACCATCAAATGTTTTAAGCATCTCTGGTGGCTTACGAAGTGTTTTTTGCATACTTGTATCTTCATTAAAGTCTTGTAATGTAGTTCCTTTTACCATAATGCCTGTTCCAGGCCTTGATAGTCCTTTAGGATCAACATTTTTTGCGTAATACACACCAATCTTTCTTGTTTTTGTATTGTAAACCCAAACTTCATTAGCATATACTATGTCTGTGGGGTGTAAACTTGCTAATCCTAGATCTGGATAGTTTGTTGCATACTTTAATTTTTTAACAATACTTTCTTTAGACCTTGCTCTAGGCTTACGCGACTTTCTTGTACTTGCTTTTGTTTTGATAATGGTATCACATGCTGTATTAATCTTCTCAAATAGTTGTACAAAGTTTTTACGCATCTTAACATCAAAGTGACCGTATGCTTCTTTTATATCATCGTCCTTCCATTCTTTGACTTCTAATGCTTCTGCGTGTTGACCTTCAAACTCTTCTTTGATTAATTTTGCATGAGGACCTTTTATTTCAGGTTGATATGTAATCATCATCTTATATGGATCAAAATCTTTGATAGTTTTATTACCATCTACAAGTTCATCAATGTAAAATTCAAACTCAGCACAAAGATCTGTAATTTGATCTTTCATTCTGTCTTGAATACTAATTACAGGTTTTGCTTTTTTCTCTTCTATCTTGACTTTTTTCTCTTTTAGGTATTTCTTACCTTTAGGAATCCACTCTTCTACCTTACGTTTTTCAAAATGTTGACGTAAAGAGTCAGGCATATAACCTAATTTGTGATATGAATAAAAACTTGTAATGCAAGAACTAAATGTCCAATCAGGATTTGCTAAAATTATTTTAACATCTTCTTTAGACCAACCAGAATGTGTTTTAATCCATTCTTTTACTACAGGCAATCCTTTAGTTTTGTTTATTTCTGTTCGTACGAAATACTCGCAACTGCGAAATGCTTTTTCTCTTTCTTCGGGATCTGTAAGTAATTTCAAAGTTTTCCAATCAGGTTCCTTTGTAACGTACACAGATCGTATTTGCTTCTTTCTAGGCATACCAATAATTACTCATTTTAAAAACTATATATAATTTTTCTGGCAAAAACGGTGTCAAATAGATATTTTTATATAGAACCTGGGTCGTCCCTAGTCAATTCTACTGATCTAATGTTTGGATCTCTCTTACGTGGCTTGCCCATTGCCCATAGACGTTCCCACATTAATCCAGCACCCATAACAAGACCTTCTTTAAAACCAATGTTGTAAGAAGTATAACCTACACCAATTACACAAAAACCAAATATAATGTATTCTATTGTTTCCATGTTTATATATTAACAAAATTTTATTCAGTTGTCAATCTGATAAATAGTGTTATGCCTAAATTAAGTTTATGGAACCCAATAAAGCGAAACGACTACAAATTTGTTGACGGAATAGTTGCAGAAAATATATATGTCGGCGGAACCGGTGTGAATGTACACAAATACTTAGGTGTACATGATCAAGGAGATACAAAAGACGCCACTCAACCGCAACAAGAGAATCAGTATGATTCAGATGGCAACCAAAAAGTAGGGGAAACATTTATTCAAGATGTACTATTTTTAGAAAATAGAGACAGAAAGTATGATGATTGCATTTATGAACTAAGGGGAACATATACTGTAGCAGATAATGATTTTGATTTAACACAATTTGGTATGTTTTTATCAAATGATACATTGTTTATGAATTTTCATATTGACACAATGGTAGATACAATAGGCAGAAAGTTAATGGCAGGTGATGTTATAGAGTTACCGCACTTACGTGATGACTTATTATTAGATGAACGTAAAGACGCCATTAATAGATTTTATGTAGTCACAGATGCAAGTAGGCCTTCAGAAGGATTTGATCCAAATTGGTGGCCTCATATGTGGAGATGTAAGTTAGGACCAATAAGTGACAGTCAAGAATACAGAGATATTATTGGCTATGGTGACGAAGAAGATGATTTACGAAATATCATTAGCACATATAAAGATGAGATTGATATTTCTGATGCCATTGTACAACAAGCAGAAAATAATGTACCGCATGATCCATATTATGCCGCAGGTGCTCATATGTTTGTTGATGAAAATGCAAAAGGCAAACCATTTATAGGAACAATTGAAGGTGCACCAAATGGTGCTACATTACTGGGAAGTGGTATTACTTTCCCATTAGCATCATCTGATGGTGATTATTTCCTTAGAACAGACTTCAATCCTAGCAGAATATTTAAAAAGCAGGGGAATCGTTGGGTGAAAATAGCAGATGATAGTAAGCGAGTATTCTCGAGTGCCAATAGAATCCTAGATGGATTTATTAATAATACAGCACAAACAACAAACACAGATGGTACTGTAACAAATGAAAGAACAAATCTAAGTAAAGTTGTTAAACCTAAGACGGATAATTAATTATGCAGTACTGGTATGATGAACAAATTCGAAGATATATTCTACAATTTATTAGAATATTTCACGCATTCAAAGTAGAAGAAGGCAGTAGAGACGGTGCAGATAAAAAATATAATACTGTACCAATTAGATATGCAGATCCAAGTAGAATGGTATCTCATATATTAAGACAAAATTCAGAAAATGTAATTAATAGTACACCATTCATAGGTGTTAGTATCCAAAGTTTACAAATAGCAAGGGATAGAACACAAGATCCCTTTTTTACGGATACAAAAAGTATTACTGAAAGAAAATTTAATAATGATACTCAAAGTTATGAGAGTACACAAGGTAATCAATACACTATTAACAGGTATATGCCGGTTCCCTATAATCTAACAATGCAAGTAGATATATGGACTCCTAATACTGATACAAAATTACAACTTATGGAACAAATTTTAGTTCTATTTAATCCAACAATTCAATTACAACAAAATTCTAATCCGTTTGATTGGACACAAATTGTAGAAGTTGAATTAATGGATATTCAATTTACTAATAGAAGTATTCCTGCAGGTGTTGATGAGCAAATTGATGTATCTACATTAACGTTCCAACTGCCTATTTGGATAAATCCACCAGCAAAAGTCAAGAGACAAAGCATTATACACGAAATACATAGTAATATTATTTCAGACTTTGGCGGTCAAGCATTAAGTGAATTGGGTTATGACGAAGATATAGCAGACTTCTTTAGAAGTTTTGATATACAGTCTAGACTGATTGTTACACCAGGTAATTACAAAGTAAGTGTGTTAGGTAATACTGCTACACTTTTTGATTCTGCAGGTGTTAATCCTCAGTCTTGGGCAGATCTACTAGAAATGTACGATAAAGAACTCAAAGACAATACCAGTTTATTGAAATTAAAAATTACTGACGATTTGGAAGACGACACTAGCGACATTGCAGGTACTGTAGCAGTACATCCTAGTGATAATACTTCATTAATTTTTAATTTGGATACTGATACGTTGCCTGCTTCTACAATAGGCAACATTCTTAAAATTATTAATCCTCATAAAAACATACCAGGCGATGGCACATTAGATGCGGCCGCTATAGGACATAGGTATCTTATCACAGAGGATTTATCTAAAACAGGATATCCGGAATGGGGCGTTGATGCACAGGCAAATGACATTATAGAATTTGATGGCACTAACTGGAACGTTTCTTTCGATGCAAGTACCAAATCAGATACTACAGCAATCATAAAGAACTTAAATACAAGTAAAGTATTCAAATGGAACGGAACAACATGGCTGAGCATATACGAAGGGGAATACAATCCGGGGTACTGGACTCTAGTCCTGTAAAACCATTTAATGGAGTAGTAGGTGTTGGAACAATTATTCTAGCACTTGATACAGAACGAGTACTTTTACAATTCAGAAACAGCGACAAACGACATAAACACACATGGGGATTTTGGGGTGGACTTTTAGAACCTGGCGAATCGCCTTATGAAGCACTTACACGTGAACTTGATGAGGAATTAGGATTTGTACCGGACATCAATAAGTTAAATCCCATAGATGTTTACCAGAGTAAAGATAAAAATTTTATGTATTACAGTTTTGTTGCTGTCATAGAAAACGAATTTATGCCTAATCTCAATGGTGAAAGTTGTGGTTATGCTTGGGTAAACATAGGTAATTGGCCTAAGCCATTACATGAAGGTGCTCGAGCAACTTTAAATTATAATAAAGGAAACCAAAAACTAGAAACAATTTTGAATTTGCATAAATGTCAGACATAATAGATTTTAAAAAAATACGACTAGAGTCGTTACTTATTAAGTTTGCTAAGTCAAACGAAATTCCCAACGAATTTATAGATGGCACATTAAACTTAGAAGATGCTTATGCTTTATATAAAAAAGAATTGTCTGAATATCACTTGAAACTTTTAAATAAAATTCGAAGAATACTTGCTAGTAGATTAAGAAAAAGTCAAGAAGGTGTGTTGCAACAATTTATGGAAGAGTATCTACACTTTTACAATAATCAATGTACCAAAGAAGAAAAATGGCACTACGATATTGTAATGTCCAAATACAGAGCAAATCTAAATCCTATTAGAGCATTATACTACGAACTTTTGAATATAATGAACAGTTATAATCCAGAAAGTACTGTACATGTGTTTGTGTTAAATTTGTTTATGGATGCAGAATGGCGTAATACAATTATTAATTGTGTTACAAAAGACGTAAAAGCAATTGACAACATTACATCTACATATCATTATCCTTTAGAAAAAATAGGCGAAAAGCCATTTGAATTTTTTTACTTGTTAGAACTTAAAAAAGATTTAGTTACTGCAAGAAGTGTGTTCCGTTCTATGGAACATTGGACACCCGACGAATAATTATTTGTACAGTTTTCTTACTTCACCATTGAACAATGGTGTATAAATTTTTACAGGCTCTTCCTTGCCTTTGACTTTGACTTCGCCCAGTTGTGAAAATGCTATGTCAGGACATTCTAAATATGTGTACTCAGAAACAAGTATTGGTACATCTTCTTGACGTGTCTGTGCCTCTAACCTAGCACCTAAGTTTACAGCATCGCCTACAACACTATAATCTAATCTAGTTTCAGCACCCATATTGCCTACAATACATGTGCCTGTGTTTACACCAGTACCAAATTTTACTCTTGGCAAGCCACGTTCTTCCATTTCCTTCTCTAGTTCGTCGCCAAGCAGTTCAATTTCCATTGCTGTTTTAACTGCCATCTCAGCATGGTTCTCACAAGGTAAAGGTGCGTTCCAAAATGCCATTATACAATCACCCATGAACTTGTCTATTGTACCACCGTTCTTTAAAACTATTTTTGTCATTTTATCTAAGAAACTGTTTATGAGTTCTACTAATCCTTCTGGATCATCTTCTTTCATATACTTTTCTGATATAGGTGTAAAGCCGACTATGTCAGCAAACATAAAACTCATTTGTTTTCTTTCACCGCCCAGTTTCATTAAACTAGGATCTTTAACTAACATATCAACATAGTCTGGAGATATGTAAGTACCAAACTGCCCTTTGATTTGCTGTCTTAATCTGTATTGTTTATAGAAGTTGTTGAAAGCAGATTGTGTAAACACTAAGAATCCACTTATCACAGGATACGTTGCGTCTATTAATTGTAATTTGTTTTGATATAACCACACACTACCATATGCTTCTCCACCTAAAATCAGCAATGAAATAGGTGCTGTCCACAGTAATGGTAACTTGTACACGGCGATTGCTATTAAAACCATGCCACACAACGCACACAGAAGTTCTATAAGCGACGATAATTGGTTCCGCTGTATGTTTGATCCATCAATAAAATTTTGTAGCATGTGTGCTTGTATATGCTGTGGATACATATTGCCTTTTGGTGTAGGCACTGGGTTAGCAACACCCTCTGCTGTAACGCCTATTATTGTATAAAGATATTTGTTTAAATTTGGTAAAGGTTTGCCGGGCACATAATCTATTTCATCAAATGTATTATTAAACCTTATAAAAGCATCTCCTTTAGGATTTGTAATAATTGGCTTATAACCAGGAACTGCTATTTCATTTACGCCTATGTCAGTTGTTTTTATTATATAACTTTTTTGCTGTTGTCCTGCTCTTGCCATCTCTAGAGCAAAACTTGGATATAGTTTATCATTTACTGTAACAGTTAGCGGATATGTTCTAGTTACAAAATCTGGTTGCGGAGCGGAGGCGGTGACTCCTATCCCAAAAGCCGCTGATTCTAACTCTGGTATATTATTTACAGTATTAGGCCATTTCCAAACAAATTCTGTAGCAGGCCTAGGGCCTATAGTTGCTGTACCAATATGTTTACTAGTGTCTTTTATACCCTTTAAACTAACTGCTTGACTTAATACAATACCAGCATTAGAAAACTTATAATAATCACCTATAAACTGTGCTAAAACATTGTCTTGTTTTAATCTATCAGGTTGTGGAAAAAGTATTGTAAAGCCTGTAACTTTGCCTTCAGCATTAAATACTTCGCCTAATAGTTGTGCCACATCTGCTCTGCGTGGAGGCCAGCCTTCTAATTTTTCTACACCTTCTTCGCCAATGTTAATTAAAACAATG
>TARA_B100000963_G_scaffold18236_1_pt1 | contig 15356 bp, 14 predicted proteins | sample TARA_B100000963 | Tara Oceans TARA_B100000963 (sample SAMEA2622097) | marine metagenome | biome: marine biome (ENVO:00000447); feature: surface water layer (ENVO:00002042); material: "saline water (ENVO:00002010), including plankton (ENVO:xxxxxxxx)" | depth 5 m | reverse complement strand
TTTAATTTTATCATTAAATTAGGTAATAATTTCAATGATATTGAATACTTAAATATTAAAGAAGCAATTGAAAATTTTAATTTATCAAAAACAGTTTTATCACCAGCAAAATTTAATATTGAAAAATTAGGCTTCATTAATCATTATTATTTGAAAAAACTTTCTTTTAAAGAATTTAAAAATTATTTAGAAATGGATATAGAAAAACAAGTATCAAAATATAGGTTAGAGCTCGTTTTTATGGATATATTGGAGAGATGTAATAAATATACAGATATTAATTTAGAAGTATCAAAACTATCGAACTTTTTTAAAAAAAATAAAGTTCTGAAGATCGAAGAAAATGAAAAAGATTTAATTAAAAAAATTCATTCAATTGTTAATAATTTGCATGATAACGATAATATTATACTAACACTTGAAAAAAATGGCTTACCTTTGAAAAAAATAGGTAAGATAATTAGAAAAATTACTGTTAATCTAGAGTCCAAAATACCAATTGAAAAAATTATTTTATTCTTTGGTATTGAAAATTTGAAAGAAAAGTTATTATTATACATAGATGATTGATGAAAAACGTTTTAAATTAGTTGATACTAAAACCGGTAAAGAATACGAATTCGATGGGATTAGTGGATCTGTTGGGCCAGATGTTATAAATATATCGTCACTTTATAAAAAGACAGGTTTATTTACTTATGACCCTGGTTTTACATCAACCGCTGCTTGTAACTCAAAAATCACTTATATTGATGGTGAAAAAGGTATTCTTCAATATAGAGGTTATCCTATTGATGAACTTGCAAATAATAGCTCTCACCTAGAAGTTTGTTATTTACTTATGCATGGTGAGTTACCATCTGAAACTGATAAAAAGGAATTTGAAGCAACCATCAAAAACCACACTTTGCTAAACGAACAAATAACTCAATTTTATAAAGGTTTCAGAAGAGATGCACATCCAATGGCCATGATGATTGGAATTGTTGGAGCTTTATCGTCATTTTATCATGATACTTTAAATATTGAAGATCCTGAACATAGAATGATTGCATCACATAGAATTTTGGCAAAGATGCCAACTATTGCTGCAATGGCTTATAAATACTCAGTTGGAGAACCATTCGTTTATCCTATTAACAAACTTAATTATGCAGATAATTTTTTGCATATGTGCTTTGCAACACCAACAAAAGAGTATGAAATTAATCCGCTCTTCTCGAAAATAATGGATCAAATCTTTATTCTTCATGCAGATCATGAGCAAAACGCCTCAACATCTACTGTAAGAACTGCTGGCTCATCTTTGGCAAACCCATATGCATGTCTTTCAGCAGGTATTTCATCACTATGGGGAAAATCTCATGGTGGAGCTAATGAAGCTGTAATAGATATGTTGGATGAAATAGTTTCAAATGATCTAAAACCGAAAGATTTTATTGAAGAAGTTAAAAATAAAAAAAATAAAATAAGATTAATGGGTTTTGGGCATCGGGTGTATAAAAGTTATGATCCAAGAGCTAAAGTATTAAAAAAAAGTACAGAGGACTTATTCAAAAATTTGAAAATTAAATCAAAAGAACTTGAGATAGCTAAAGAAATTGAAGAATTAGCTTTAAATGACTCATTTTTTAAAGAAAAAAATTTATACCCAAATGTTGATTTTTACTCTGGCATTCTTTTAAAATCACTAGGTATCCCTACCACAATGTTCACACCAATTTTTGCGGTTGGAAGAACAGTAGGTTGGCTATCGCAATGGAAAGAAATGATTGAAGATCAAGAATTTAAAATAACAAGACCTAGGCAATTATTTACTGGAGATAAAAATAGATCTTATAAAAAGGTTCCTGATAGAGAAAAGAAATCAATATTTAATTTATTGTGGCTTAAGAAAACTTTTCTAAATAATCAGTAATTATATTAGAACGAAAATTACTAAAATTAATATTTTTAACTCCAATGTACATATTTTGTCTGTAATTATTAAGTTTATCATTATCTAATTTTAAAAATGTAAAAAAATTTTCCAAGTTAGTTGCTGTAAAATCATTTTGAATAAACTCTTTTACAATTTCTTTTTTATTAAAAATATTAACTAACGATATATATTTAGATCGTACAAACAATTTAAAGAAGGCATAATTTATAAAATTAGCTTTATAAAAAATAATGTGAGGGATATTAGAAAAAGATAGTTCTAGATGTACGGTTCCAGAGCAAGCAAAAGCAAAATCTAATTTAGATAATTTATTATAGTAAAAGTCATCGTTTAAATGGAATTTAAAATTTGAATTATCTTTAAAGTTTTTTTTAATAAAATTATGAAAATCATTTGTGACAAAGAAATTGAAAACAAGATACTTATGATTTTTAAGATTTAAAAGTAACTTTTTAATAATAATAATATTTTTATGTATTTCTTGGTATCTACTTCCTAAGAAAATACCAATATTTTTTATTTCACTGTTATTACTTGAATAAAATGTTTTATTTTTTAGAGGATGACCGATATAACTATAGACATCTGAATTATAATAACTTTCTTCTATTCTAAATATTGAAAAAATCTTATCAAAATTTTTATTAATAAATTTTGCTTTTCTAGATTTCCAAATAAAAACTGATGGACCTACAATTTGACAAAATTTTATTTTATTTGTTTTAAATTTTTGTACATAGAATTTTGAAAAATCAAATGAGTCCACAAAAAAAACATGTGTAAATAAATTTTTCTTGACTACTTTATTAATTTTAAGTCTTAAATTGAAAAGGTATTTTAAATTTAAGATTATATCTACAAGTCCCATTATGGGGTAAATCTTTATATTAGTCAGATCAGTAAATTCTTTATAATTATTTTCCATACCAAATGTAAATATTTTATTTTTATTGATTTTGAAAAAATTATCATCAAGTATTGATTTAACAATTTGTCTACCAGATTGCTCAAGAGAAATAAATAATATCTTCATATTATAAAATAATTAATGAAATTTTATTAGCTCGTAATTTTTTTAAAAAATTATCTTTTTCTGAAATTAAAATATTGTTATTAAATAAACAGATTGCGCGAAATTTATATTTGATAAGTAGATTAAGTGTTTCCATACCAATTACAGGAAAATCAATTTCATCTATTTGATTTGATTTTTTTGATTTAACAAAAATTAAGTCGTTTAATTTAAGATTAATTTTACCAATTTTATTAATCATATTATTAGTGCCAAATATATCTTCCATAGCTATAACTCTGTCACCATTTAAAATTAATGATTGTGCTATATTCATTGAAAATATTTTTTTTAAAAAGTTTTTATTTATTTTTATTTTGTTAATAATTTTTTTATTTTGATTGTGGTAGTATTCGTTTTCATAAGAAGCAAGCATTATTTTTAATATTTTTTTTTGAGAAAGAAGAATTAATTTGTTATTGAATAAATACTTTTTTAAAATTTTAGATTGATCATTAATGTTATTAAGAAATATGTCTTTTGATATTAAAAGCTTTGATTTTATTGATAAATTAATTTTTTCAATAGATGGAAGTTCTACATAACCAATTATTATAACTTTTTTTAAATTTTTAGACTTTATAAATGAAGTTATTTTTTCTATATCTTGTATTTTAAAAAACTTATATTTATCTTTAAAATTTTTTTTTATAATTTTATTTTCGCCTATTAATACTATTTGTTTTAATAAATTTTTATTGTTTAAAAAATTTGCGACTTCATAAACAAATATTCCTGACCCAGCTACTAAGCAGATATCATTTTTGGATGTGGCCAAGTTTTTCATTTAGTATCAATTTATATTCATGAAATATACTTTCTACTTTATCGTGAGTTGAAAGATTTATTTTTTTATCAATAAAACTCTCATGAAGAGAGCTGATTTTGTTAATTTCATCTTTATTGAAGTTGTTTCTTCTTATACCGACTAAATTTAAGCCCCGTAATTTCGCACGATTTCCAATGGCAAGACTAAATGGTAATACATTTTTATCTATTCCACTCATACCCCCAATCATTGAAAAAGAACCAATAGTAACAAATTGTATAACTGCAGATAAACCACCTATTACAACATTATCAAGAATATTTACATGTCCTCCTAAGGTTACTTGATTTACAAATATATTATTGTTATTTATTTTACAATCATGTGCTATATGCACACCAGTCATAAAAAGGTTTTTATCTTTTATAATAGTTATCATACCTCCATCTTTAGTTCCTTTACTAATAGTAACGTTTTCTCTAAATATATTATTATTTCCAATTTCCAAAAAACTCTCTTCGCCAGAAAATTTTAAATCTTGGGGGTCGCAACCTATATTTGAAAAGGGATAAAAAATATTATTTTTTCCAATAGTAGTATTTCCTGTTATTGAAACATGAGATTTTAATTCAGTTCCATCACCAATAGAAATATTTCCATCTATATTACAATAAGGACCAATTTTTACATTGTTACCTATTTCAACAGATTTACTTACTGTGCTACTTGGATGTATCAGGGACGTCATGAATCATCGCTGAAAATATACATTGTGCATGTATAACATCATTTACAAAACATTTACCTTCAAATTTGTAAACATTTTTAACTTTATTTAAGCGATTAACTTTTAAATCTAATACATCTCCAGGAATTATGGGTTTTCTAAATTTACATTTATCGATTGTCATAAAAGATACGCCAGGATTTTTCATAGAGTCTTTTAACTTCATAGCTACTGTAAAACAAGCTGCTTGAACAATAGCCTCTATGACTAATACACCGGGCATAAGAGGTCTACCGGGAAAATGACCTTGAAAGAAAGGCTCATTAATAGTGACACATTTTATTGCATGTGCAGATTCATCGGGAACGAAATCGATAATTCTATCTATCAAAAGAAAAGGATATCGATGAGGGAGAATTTTTTTTATTTCGTTAATGTCCATATCTTTTTTGTCTGATAAGATTTTTTTTCCATTTATTTATATCAATGGCAGGAAAACCAGCAACAGTAGAGTTATCTTTAATGTTTTTTGTTACCCCACTTCTAGCGGCTATAACGACATTATCACCAATTTTAATATGACCTGCAAAACCAACTTTTCCACCTATTGTTACATTATCACCTATAATAACACTACCTGAAATACCCGTTTGAGCTGCGATACATGCATTATTGCCAATGATAGTGTTATGACCAATATGAACCATATTATCAATCATTGAATTTTTACCAATATAAGTATAGTCAATTTTCGCTCTATCAACTGTACAAGAAGCACCAATATGGACATTGTCATCAATAAAAACAATTCCTATTTGTGGATTAAGGAATTGTGAACCTCTAATATTAAAATCAAAACCAAAACCTGTTGTTCCAATTGAGCTATTATCACTTACTATAACATTATTACCTATAATAGAATTTTTAATTACTACATTATTTTTAATTATTGAATTATTACCTATTTCTACACCTCTCGAAATCAAACAATTTTTTCCAATTTCTGATGAGTTACTTATTTTTGAATATTTTGAAACATATGAACCATTAATATAATTAAATTCATCTTGAAATCCCAATTGATCTTCGTGAAAATACATAGAATTTAAGATCTTATTGTATGTATCACTTAAATTATCAACAACTGTAATATTTTTATAATAATTTTTATTATTAATATTTTTTGTTATTACATGGATATTATCATTTTTTAATCTTTTATCATTAAGCTCTTCTTCTAGAAATAAAATAGAGTTATTTCTAATAAATTTTAAAGACGAAATATCATTTACATCAAAATCATTTTCAATATTTTGAAATGCAATTCTTTCCTTAAATAAAGAATTAATATGATTTATATTATATTTTTTTTTTAGAGGAAAAAAATTTGATCTTTTAAAAAATTTCATGAAATTAAAAAGATGTGCCTATAACGAAATTAAATTGTCTCGTTCTATCTGTATTATTTTTTTCTATTGGTGATGCATAAGATAGAGAAATGGGTCCAATAGGTGTAATAAAATCTAATGAAGTACCTATAGATGTTCGTAAATCTATATCAGATGAAGAAGTATAATCACTGTTCCAAATGGATCCAGTGGTTAAGAAAAACTTAATATTAATATTATCTTTATCGTCAAAAATAAATGAACTACCATAACCAATGGTTGAAGTAAAATACTCATTACCACCAAGATAAATCTTACCGTCATATGGCCCTATTCCTTTGTAATCAAAACCTCTAAAATTTAAACCTCCTAAACCAAATGCATTTATAGTTTTTAATTTGCCCTTTGATGATTTGGCATATCCATAATTATTGTTAAAAAATAAATAATTCTTAGAATTTTTAAATTCTTTATAATTTTTATTAGTTAATATCAGTTTATAAAAGGAGTCATCAGAAATACCCTCTGGTGACAAAGTAAATTTGAATTTATTTATTGTACCATCAGTAGGATTAAAATAATCGTTAGATGTGTTATAATTAATAGAAAAATCTAATTTATAGTTTTCAAAATTACCAATATTATCACTTATAGATTGTGTTGTAGTATCAACAGCTGAATGGCCTTTGAATAATGAGTAATTAAGACCAACATTGTAACTTAATTCGTCATTTTGTTTAAAATTAATAGAATAACCAACTCCTCTTCTAGAAGCTTCAAAACCAAATGAGTTTGTGTAATCATTATCTTGATTAAAAATTGTATACGTATTGGTTAAATTAGGATTTAGAATAGGATATTGAATATAGTTTAAATCAAATTTTATATCCTCTGAATTTCCAGTAAAATTTGAACTGACACTATTTCCAGAGCCAAAAATATTTTTATCCTCAATTCCAAATGATAATCCTGCCCCAGTATCTGCATTAAAAGTACCTGCTACTAAAATATTACCAGTTTTTGTTTCTTCATCTATATCAATAATAATATCAGCTAATTGATTATTCAAATTTGTCTCAGCATTTACTTTGTTAATATAGGGATATCTTTCTAAAACTTTAATAGAATTTTCTAAAGTGTATTGATTTAAATATTGACCGGGTTCCAATGAAATTTTTGATCTAATAGTCTCATTTTTTGTTATTGAATTACCTATTATTTCAATTTTATTTATTGTGATAGGTGTTTTAACTTGACTATAAAAATATATATCAAAGTAATTGGGGTCTTCATCAATATTAACATCAATTTGCTTGTTAAAAATATTATTACTAATAAGACTAGCGTTGAAAAGCTCAAGATAATTATCAATTAATTCTTTGCTATAGAAATAACTATTACTCTCTAAATTATCTCTAAAATCAGATATTTTTTTTATAAGTAATTTATCAATTTTCTGATCTTTAAATTCAAATTCAATATTATTTATTTTTTTTCTCTCACCCTCATCAATATAAAAAAAGAGAGTGTTATTATTAAGAGATGTTTTCTCAAGAGTATAGGATACTTTTACATTCGAAAAACCATCATCTCGATATGATGATAAAATTTGATTTTTATCAAATTCAAATAATGAATAGTTTAAATTACTACCAGATTTAAATATATTATAAAACTTGATACTTTGTGATTTAATCAAAGAGTTAAGATAATTATTAGAATAAAAATTATTACCTATAAATTTAATGATATTAATTTTTTGTTGTTCACTCTCATTAATTTCATAAATTAGATTTATTCTATCTTGAGAGAATCTTTCAACTTTTACAATAACAGTTGTATCTTGAAAACCCTTTGTTTTATATATGGTTTGAATTAAACTCAAATCCTCTTGTATATTATTTTTTGATAAAAACGAGTTCTGTTTTGAGCTAAGATTTTTTATAATGATTTCATCATCGATCCAAACATTTTTATTAATATATATGTTTTCGATTAAATCACTTTCAGTAATTTTTAATAAAAATTCTTTCTCGAGTTCAAGATACTCAACCTCATAAATTAAATCAGATATTAGTAAATCCTTTAATATTGCGTTAAGCTCATTAATAGATAAATCATTTTTAAATATATTCTGAGAGGTTATAGACTGTATGTCATCTAAATTAAGTTTAGTTAAACCCTCAAATTTTAATGTTTTGGCTAAAATATTTTGTGAAAGACAAAATAAAGAAAAAAAAAATAATAATATTATTTTAAACATTAGCATTATAAAAATGATTGTTAATTGAAATAAATTTTAAAATAGACTCAAAATTTTTAAATTTTATATTTTCGGAATTATTTGCAACATTAGCCATTATAAATTTGATAATATTATTATATTTTAGTTTATCTGATAAATAAAGTTTATGTGCCAAATTATTTATAATCATTAATTTTATTTGTTGAGAATGTGACAATTTCAATAATTTATTTTTATAATTAAAAAAAGCAAATCTTGTATCTATTGGCTTCTCAAGAATTAAATTTTGAGCATTTAAGTAATTTTGTTTCAATTGAGCAGGTTTCATTTTATAAAAAAAACTTAAAGGTTTTATGAGAGTAATTATCATATCATTATGAAATGCATTAATTGATAAAGTATTATCTTTGTAATGAATTATACTGTGAATGTAAGCCTCTTTTGAGATTAAAAAATCTATTTTACTTAAAGGAATATTATAAATATAAGACAATTCATATATTTCTAAAATTTTATTTATAAAATTAGATGAATCTATTAAATTATTTTTTCCCATATTCCATTTTGGATGAGATAAAACCTTTGATTTAGAAACATTCGATAAATTAATTTTTTTATTAAAGTAAAAAGGTCCACCAGATGCTGTTATGAAAATTTTTTGTACATTATTATTATCAATATTAGAGTTATATAGAGAAAAATGTTCAGAATCTAAAGGAACTAGTAGATTTTTAGTTTTTTTTATTTTTAATTGTAATAATGGTCCAGCAGCTATTATCATTTCTTTATTAGCTATAGCGATTATTGAATTACTATTATATTTCAAAAATTGGTTTAAATATTTTAACGAAGAACTACCAAAATCTAAAAAGTATATGATATCTATATTTTTTTTAAGCAATTTTAAAAATTTAATTTTATCTCCATGATTGCTGAGGACAAAAGAATTATTTACATTATACTTATCTTTTTGAATTGATAATTTCTTAATATTTTTGAAGCATGTAATACAAAAAATAGATATAAAATTTTTTTTAGTAAAATTTAGTAATTTTGAACCTAGTTTTCCGGTTGAGCCAATAATAATTATTTTTTTTTTCATATCAGAAAAATAAATATACTTGGAAAATAATAGTTGCAAAAAACATACTATCTAATCTGTCAAGAACACCGCCGTGGCTTCCTAATACTGAAGAAAAATCTTTTATCATTAGGTATCTTTTAATATATGAAAAAAATATATCACCAAAAAACAAAGATATTGCAACTATAAATGATAAAAAGATATTAAAATTAATGTAAATTAAAAGAATGAAACTAGTCGATAAAGATACCAATGTGCCGGACCATGTTTTTTTTGGGCTTAATTTCGATACAATTCTTGGTCCACCTATTAATTTTCCTGAAATATAAGCAATAGTATCATTGAAAAATGAGATAAATATTATTGTGTAAAAAATAGTTCTATCTGTGCTAATGAAATAGAATAAAATCAAACAAAATAAATATATAGATATAACAAATAATACTTTTTTATATCTACTCCAAAAAAGTATTGTAAAAATAATTAAAATTTCAAAAAAACACGTATACTTAAATAGATCAATGGGGAAGAAAGTAAAAAAAATAAAAGCAAACATTATTAAAGCAAGTAATAAATATTTTTTTTTAATTTTTATATTATAGAAGTCATAAGTAGATAAAATAACTATTGATAAAATCAGAAAATTATCAAAGTTATAAATGTACGATAATAAAAAAATAGAAACTAATAGTAATCCTACTAATAGTCTACTTAAAGAGTTAGAGTCCAAACTTTCTCTCTAGTAAATAGTATTTATTTAAAATTTTTAATACATCTTTTTTTGTCATGTCAGGCCATAATTTATTTATAAAAAAAAATTCTGTGAATGATGATTGATATATTAAAAAATCACTTAATCTTTTGAAACCACCCGTTCTAATTAATATATCTGGATCTGGAATATTTTTTGTTAAAAGAAAATTTTCAAATTTCAAATTATTTTTATTTTTATTTAAATTGAAGTGGTATGCAGCCTGCTTTACATCATCTTTTCCACTATAATTAATATAAATTAAAAGACATTTCTTTGCATGCTGATCTAATTTCTCTACTCGTTCTAATTTAGTAATAATATCATCATCAAGAAAAGACCTATCACCAATAAATTTAACATTGAAATTATTTAATATTTCTTTGTCAATTTTTCTATTGAGAAATTCTAAAAGAACTTTTTTTAAAGTATTTATAAGATTTTTAGATCTATTTAAATTATTTTTAGATAAAGCAAAAGCTGAAATATATTTTGTATTTGTATTTTCAAAGATAAAATTTGTTAAATTAATTAAAGTTTTTGATCCTTCCATATAACCTTTAAATTTTGAAAGATTATTTTTTTTTAACCATCTATTATTTCCATCCATAATAAAAGCAACGTGATTGATTTTATTAACCAAAATTATACTTTTAAAATCTCAGACTCTTTCGAGTTTGTCAAAATTTCTATATCTTTAATTGAATTATCAGTAATTTTTTGAACATCATCTTGAAATTTTTTACTTTCATCAATTGATAAGGATTTATCCTTTTCAGAGTTCTTTATTTCATCAATATATTTTCTTCTTATTCCTCTAATAGAAACCTTAAATTTTTCAGCTATTTCTGATATTATTTTTACAAGATCTTTTCTTCTCTCTGCTGTTAATTCAGGAAATTTTAATAAGATATTATTACCATCGCTTTGTGGGGTCACTCCTAGATTGGAGTCTAATAAAGTTTTTTCAACAATTTTAATTAATGAAGCATCCCATACATTTACATTCAAAGTCATGTTGTCTAAGTTGTTAACATTTGATAGTTGAGTTAGAGGTGTTTTTGAACCATAACTTTCTACCATTATACTTTTGAGAATGTCTGGAGATACTCTTCCTGTTCTTATATTTTTTAATTCACTGGAAAAAGCTACAATACTTGAATTCATCTCAGATATACACTTATCTTTATCAAACATTATTAGCCTTCATTTATAAGAGAATAAGACCCCTTACCCTCAACAATATCAATTATATTTGAACTTTTTAATATTGAAAAAATAATTATTGGTAACGATCTATCCTTTGCTAAACTAATAGCTGTAGCATCCATAACTTTAATTTCTTTATTTAAATAATCTGAGTATGAGATTTTTGATATTTTTTTTGCATCAGGGTTGATAACTGGGTCTTTATCATAAATACCATCAACTTTAGTACCTTTAAGTATTATATCAGATTTCATTTCAGATGCCCTTAAAACTGCAGCTGTATCTGTTGAAAAGAAAGGATTACCTGTACCAGATGCAAAGATTACAACGCGATTTTTACTTAAATGATTTGATGCTTTATTTTTAATATATGGCTCGGCAACTCTATTTATACTTATTGCTGTCATTACACGAGACTCCACACCTAAATTTAAAAGATTAGACTGCAAAGCAAGAGAATTTATTACAGTACCAAGCATACCCATATAGTCAGATGTAACTCTATCAACAACACCATTAGAAAAAGAAGTTCCTCTAATAAAATTTCCTCCACCTAAAACAATGGATATCTTTAATTTTTTAGATTGAAGTGTTTTTATACTATTAGCTAAATCATTTAAAATATTAAAATCAAACCCTTGTTCATTGGATCCTGCTAAAGACTCACCAGATATCTTTAACATGATATTTTTATACATATTGTTAAATACTATACAAATCCATAGAGGCAATGTTAAGGCTTATATTATTTTTTTTTGAAAGTTCGTTTAGAAATACACTCACACTTTTTTTTGGATCTGTTATTAACGCTTGTCCTAAAAGTGTATTTTCTTTTAGAAACTTATTTAATTTTCCTTGTATGATTTGATCTTTTTTGTCATCGGGAACATTATTAATTTGTTTCAAAATAATATCTTTTTCATCTTCTATAACTTTTGAATTAATAGATTTTTCATCAATACCCATAGGTTTCATAGCTGAAATTTGCATAGCAATTACTTTTAATTCATCTACTAACTTTAAAGCTAATTCCAAATTATCTGTTAATATTTCAGCAACTGAACCAATTTTAGAACAATTAGAATTATATTTATTGTGCAAATAACAAATAAAAATTGAATTTTCTGAATAATATTTTTTATAAGATACTATTTGAATATTTTCTCCAACCTTAGAGATAAGTTCTGTTAAACAATCATTTAACTTTTTATCATTAATTTTTAAATTAATTAAATCAACGTCAGTTCCTTTGTCATTTAAATCTTTACTTTCGTGAATAGCTTTTGACAAAGACTCAGCAAAATTTAAAAAATCATTATTTTTTGCTACAAAATCAGTTTCACATTTTATTTTACAGACAGTAAATTCAGTGTTTGATGAATTATTGTAAAAAGAAACTACACCTTCATTTGTTTCTCTATCTTGTTTTTTTTGCGCTTTTAGTATTCCCTTCTCTCTTAACCATTTAACAGCGGCTTCTATATCATTGTTATTTTCAGATAATGCCTTTTTACAATCAACAATACCACTACCGGTAGAGTCTCTTAGTTTTTTTATTAATTCCATATTAGTCATCTTTAGACGAGCTCTCTGATTGATTATCATCGTTTGAATTTAGAACTTTTTTGAAGTTATCGAGAATAAATTGTACTGATTTAACACCATCATCATTTGCGGGAATGGGATAGTCAATTAAATCAGGATCACAATTAGTATCTACAATTCCTATAATTGGAATGCCTAATTTTTTTGCTTCTAAAACAGCAATATGTTCTCTATTAGTGTCTATAATAAAAATTACATCCGGTGTAGATTTCATTTCTACTATACCTCCTAAAGTCTTATCTAATCTTGCTTTCTTCTTTTCTATGTCTGATAATTCTTTTTTTGTAAAAACTGTATCATCAGAATTTAAAATATTTTCATAATTATTTAATTTATTAATTGAATTCTTAACAGTATTCCAGTTGGTAATCATCCCACCCAACCATCTAAAGTTTACAAAATAATTATTAGTTTCTTTAGCTATATTTTCAACTATCTCGGAATGTTGTTTTTTTGTAGAAACAAATAAGAACTTTTTTTTATTTTTTGATGATTCATAGGCAAATTTTAAAGCACTCTCAATTAATGGTAAAGATTTTCTTAAATCTAATATATGTGTTCCATTTTTTTCTCCATAAATAAATTTCTCCATTTTAGGATTCCATCTTTTTTTATTATGACCAAAATGAGAACCATTTTTTAAAAGATCTTCTAGTGATATTTCAATATTCATTGTACCTCCGGTTAAGCTTGGACTAATAGAAAGGAAACCATCAAGGCACCGGATGCCTATTAGTCTGTTTTTTTTGAAGTTTTAAAGAATAAATCTTAATAATCAAGAGTTAATTCAGAGAAATATCTAGTATTTTGTTGTCATTATAAACTCTAATATTATTAAAATTACTTACTTTATCTAAATCAAGGAGTTCCTGATAAGAAATATGATTAATCTGATTAATTAAATCATCATCGTCAATAATGACTAATTTATCAATATTTACATTATAGAAGTCGTTTTTAATTACTGATTTAATTTTAGCCTTTATATATTTTGTATGAAGAGTACTTACATCGAAATTGTCATCAAAAAGTCTTAAATCAAAAAAACCACTTTCATTGATTACATTTAAGAGAATATATCTTTTACCATTTCTGGTAGTTTTATATTGAGCTTTTACAACATAAAAATAAAATTCTTCTAAAAATTCACTTTTTGAGTCAACTTTTTCTTTAAAAGAAGAGACATTAAGATTTGTAAGAATTTTTGTTTGTTTTTTTTGTGAATAAAGAAATCCAAAACTTTCAAATTCAGCTTTTATCGGATCAACTGTGCTATAATCTTTTTTTAAAAAAAATTGGCTATCAGAAATATCATTAAACAATGATGCTCCAGATTTTTTTTGTATAATACTTTCAACATTTGCAAATAATTTTGAGATGTTTGTATCTAGAGAATTTAAAGAATTTGATAATATAAGTTTCTCTATTTGTCTTTTATTTAAGACAGACCTAGACAATCTGTTGTTTAAATCTGATAAAGATTTATATTTACCATTTGTATTTCTTTCACTTACTAATTCTTTCATGGACTCCTCACCTACTCCCTTCAAGGCAGCTAATCCATAAATAATTTTATCTTCATGTATTATAAATTTATAATCTGAATAATTTATATCAGGTGGTAATATTTTTAAGTCTTGTTCGTATATTTCATTTAGTACTATAAAGATCTTATCAGTATTATTTAATGAATTATTAAGAAGCTCACAGTAGAATTCTAATGGAAAATGTGCTTTTAAATATGCTGTATAATAGGTAATAAAAGCATAAGCAGCTGCATGACTTTTATTAAATCCATATTCTGCAAATTTTTCAATTAAGGAAAAAAGCTTTTCAGCATCTTTAGACCTGACTTTTTTATTGACTGCACCTTTGATAAAATTATCTTTTTGACTTATTAGTTCGGATTTAATCTTTTTACCAATTGCTCTTCTTAATAAATCTGCTTGACCTAATGTATATCCTGAAATTACTTGAGCTATCTTCATAATTTGTTCTTGATACACAATTATTCCATAAGTTTCTTTCAAAATAGGTTCGAGTAAAGGGTGATCGTATATTATCTCTTCCTCTCCTTTTTTTCTTTTAATAAAGCTATCAATGAATTGCATTGGCCCAGGTCTATTCAACGCTAAAACTGCAATTACCTCTTCTAAACTTGTTGGTTTAAGTTTAATCAAAGTGTCAACCATTGCAGCACTTTCAACTTGAAACACTCCACATGTATAGCCGTCACTTAGTAATTTAAAAGTTTTTTCATCGTTGAAAGGTATTTCAGCTAAGTCAATAGAAATTTTATTTTTTGCTTTTATTAATTTAAGTGTTTCATCAATAATAGTAAGATTAGCTAAACCCAGAAAATCAAATTTTAATAAACCTGCTTTTTCGCAATCTTTCATATTATATTGTGTTGCCATTATTTCAGAGTCATCGTCTTTAAATAAAGGAATATTGCCATAAAGCTTATCCGAAGAAATTATTATCCCTGCCGCATGAGTTGATACATTTCTTAGTGCGCCTTCCATTGACTCTGCTTTTTCCATCATTGGGGAGTCAGCTAAATC
>TARA_B100000963_G_scaffold336593_1_pt1 | contig 15366 bp, 20 predicted proteins | sample TARA_B100000963 | Tara Oceans TARA_B100000963 (sample SAMEA2622097) | marine metagenome | biome: marine biome (ENVO:00000447); feature: surface water layer (ENVO:00002042); material: "saline water (ENVO:00002010), including plankton (ENVO:xxxxxxxx)" | depth 5 m | reverse complement strand
TTGGGACCAGAGGGTCGCAGGTTCAAATCCTGCCACTCCGACCATCACTTGAGATGTATATCAATACTTATTTCTAAAAAAATCAATATGAGAGGATCAACTGGAGGGTGAATTATTTCTTCTTTTTATTTTTTAAATACTCTTCATGTCTTAGCTTTAATTTAATTAGTTCAAACTCATCAGCTAATTTTGCACCTTCAATAATTTCTTTTTCTAGATCTATCTTGATATTTAAAAGCATTTTTTCAGATACGGGGGGTAGTGTGAGAATATCACCAGCAGTTAAGTCATTATCAACAAACCAAATCCTAGCTTTTGGATCCCATCTGACAAAAGCAACACCACCATCTATAGTTTTTGCTGAACAAACAGCTTCTCCGCCATCATTTCTAGGATTTGATAAGAGCTCAATAGGTTTTTTTAATTCAATCATAAAAATAAATTATTATACATTACGAAAAAATTTGTTTCTATAATTCAAGTTACAAAACGAGAGGATTTTCGGAGGGTAAATGATGTATCAATCTGATCTATGCCTTACTGAATAAAGGTTTTTTATAAGTATTTATGTCAATAAATCCTCTACAATTTATGTTAGAAGTGTTGTATGTACTAATCAAATGGTAAGATTTATCGATAAGTTCGAATCCTGCCACTCCGACCATTTATGAAAAAAGCTAAAATTTACATACCAAATAAAAGCCCTATGCAATCTGGACAAAGTAAATCAGATAAATGGATACTAGAATTTGAAACAAGAGATCCTACAAGAAATCCTTTAATGGGATGGGAAAGTTCAAATGATACTTTAACAGAATTGAATTTAGAATTTTCCACAAAAGAATTAGCTATTGAATATGCGAAAAAAAATAAGATTGAAATAGAAATTGTTGAACCAAGAAAAAGAAAAATTGTAAAAAAATCATATGCAGATAATTTTTTAAAATAAATGTTTAAATTTTTTACTCAAAAAAAGTGGCATCTTTGGAGTATTGGTGGAACCATTATTATACTTCTTGCAACCTGGTACCAGGTACAGTTGGATGTAAAAATCAACGAATGGTTTGGTGAATTTTATGATACTTTGCAGAGAGCTTTAACTGAACCAAATTCTGTAACTGAAAAAGAATTTATTGCCTATTTGTTTACTTTTGCAAAAATAGCTGCAGTTTATATTTTAGTGGTAATTTTTAGTGATTATTTTACCAGTCATTGGACATTTAGGTGGAGAACAGCAATGGCTGATTTCTATCATGATAAATGGGATTATGCTTCATCTATTGAAGGTGCATCACAAAGAGTTCAAGAGGACACTTTAAAATTTGCAAGAATTATGGAAAGTCTTGGTGCTGAATTGTTAAGAAGTTTAATGACATTAATAGCTTTTACGCCAATATTGTGGAGTTTATCTAAAAGTATAACGGTTCTTCCTTGGATTGGACAAGTAGATCATGCATTAGTTTGGGTTGCTATTGTATCGGCTTTAGGCGGAACAGTATTACTAGCTAGTGTAGGAATTAAGCTACCAGGAATAGAATATGATATTCAAAAAGAAGAGGCAGCATATCGTAAAGAATTAGTTTTAGGTGAAGATTTTAAAGAAAGTGCAAAACCTGAAAAAATAACAGATCTTTATGGAGGTGTTAGAAAGATTCATTACAAAATGTATTTTCATTATCTTTATTTTAATGCTGTTAAGTGGAGTTATTTACAAGGAATGGTTATTGTTCCTTATTTAGCTCTGGCACCTACTATTGTTACAGGAGCAATTACACTTGGATTTGTTCAGCAAATCATCAGAGCATTTGGTAGGGTAGAAACCTCACTACAATACTTAGTTAGAAGCTGGCCTATTATTGTCGAGCTAATATCTGTTTGGAAAAGATTAAGAGAATTTGAGTCAAGATTAGAGAAAAATACGTATTTAGAAACAGTTAAGTGATGAAATTAGACTCAAAGTTTGAAGATTTATTTTTAAATGTTTCTTGTCGAGCAGCATTATCCACATACAGTTTTATTGGAAAAAAAGATAAGATAGCCGCAGATAAAGCAGCGGTTGATACAATGAGAAATGAATTAAATAAAATTGACATGAAGGGCAGAATTGTAATCGGAGAAGGAGAACTTGATGAAGCTCCTATGCTTTATATTGGAGAAAAATTAGGTAACAAAAATGGTCCAGAGTTGGATATAGCAGTAGACCCATTAGAGGGTACAAATTTTGTAGCCAATAATTTACCTGGAGCTTTATCTGTTATAGCGGTGGCAGAAAAATCTAATTTATTTCATGCACCTGAAACCTACATGGATAAAATTTCTGCTAATGTAAGTGAAAATGATGTAATTGATTTAGATTTTACGTTAAAAAAGAATATTTATAATCTAGCTGAATATAAAAATAAAAAACCAAATGATTTAACTGTTTGTTTCTTAGATAGAGCAAGACATAATGCAATTAAAGAAGAGCTTGTAAATTTAGGCGTAAATTTAAAATTAATTTCTGATGGTGATGTATCTGGCGCACTTTTAGTATCTGATGATAAATATGGTGTAGATTTATTTTTGGGGGAGGGAGGTGGCCCAGAAGGTGTTCTGGCTGCATCGGCCCTGGATGTATTTGGTTGTTTTTTTCAAGGTCGTTTTTTATTTAAAACTAATCAAGATAGACTGAGAGCAAGAAAAATGGGTATAAATAATCTAGATAAAAAATATCAATTAAATGAAATTATCTCTGGTGATTCCATTTTTTGTGCGACAGGAATTACCTCTGGAGATTTAGTTTCTGGCATTAAGATTGATAAAAATTTTTTTTATTCTGAAACCTTAATTACACATAAATCTTCCGGTTTAAAAAAAATTATAAAAAAACATGAAAAAATTTAATCATTAATTGTATTAAATATAGATTAATTAGTTATATTTAATAAAGCTTGATTAATAATTATTTATACAATAAAAAACAGTTTTTTGGTCCCTTCGTCTATCGGTTAGGACACGTGGTTTTCATCCTCGAAAGAGGGGTTCGATTCCCCTAGGGACCGCCATATTTATATGAAGTATTATGTGTATCTTCTTATATCGTCTGTAAATAATAAATTAGTATCTTATGTTGGATATACAAATGATTTAAAAAAGAGACTTCATTTGCATAATTCATCTAAAGGAGCAAAATTCACTAAAGGAAAAAAATGGAAAATGGCTTATTTTCAAGAATATTCCAATAAAAAATCTGCTATGAGAGAAGAATATCTCCTTAAAAAAAACACAAAAAAAAGAAATATGATAAAAAAAAGATACTTTAGCTAATTATGAAAATATCAATTTTATTACCTTATAAAGAAAATTTCTCATCTAAATATGCAGGCGCTGTTTCTCTTTTTGTAAAAGACACTTCTAAAAACAGTAAATATAAAGATTCAATTTATGTGTACGGTAATATGAATTTTTCAAAACCTTTTTTAAAAAATTATGTAAATATAAAATTAGATAAAAAAATTTTACAAAGTAACAGTAAAAATTATGTTTTAAAATTTTTAGAGCAAGAAAAAAAAAATAATTCTGATATTATTGAAATTCACAACAGACCAAATTATATAAGATATCTAGAAAATATAAGAAATAAAAAAATAATTCTTTATTTTCATAATGATCCTTTAAGTATGAATGGTTCTAAAAGTGTATCGGACCGATTATATTTATTAAATAATATCGATAAAATTTTATTTAATAGTAAATGGTCACAAAAAAGATTTTTTATAGATATAGATAATGAAGAATTGTTAAAACAAAAAACCTCTATTTGCTATCAATCAACTTCAAAAGTAAAAATAAACTTTTCTAAAAAAAAAAAATTAATTTCTTTTGTAGGTAAACTTAACCGCGCGAAAGGTTATGATCTTTTTGGTAACGCAATAATAAAGATATTGAATAAATATCCAAAATGGAAATCTATTGTAATAGGAGATGAACCAAGAGAAAAGATCGATTTTAAACATAAGAATTTGAAAATATTAGGTTTCACATCACACGAACACGTTTTAAGTATATTGAGAAATGTGAGTATATCAGTTGTGTGCTCTAGGTGGGAGGAACCTTTTGGAAGAACAAGTCTTGAAGCGGCTAGTAGAGGTTCAGCTGTAATTATTAGTAAAAAAGGGGGTTTACCTGAAACGAGTAACAAAGCTATTTTAATTGAAGATTTAAATTCTCAAAATATTTTTAAATCAATTGAAAAATTAATTTTGAATCCAATTGAATTAAAAAAATCTCAAAAAATGAATTATAAAAACTTTAAGTTTACTCATAAATTTATATCTAGGTTAATAGATGATGTTAGAGATCAATTTAATAGTATTAAATTTTTTAATTATAATCGAAATAGGAAATTAAAAATTATGCACATTACAAATTTTAATGAAAGATTTGATGGCAGACTACATTATAATACTGGTAGGAGAATAAATAATGGATTTATAAGATTGGGCCATAATGTATTATCAATAAGCGATAGAGACATTTTACATAATAATAAATCTTTAACTGATTTTAAAGGACTTAGTAATTTACAAAAAAAGATTTTAGATAGTTATGATAATTTTAAACCTGATTTTATCGTGTTAGGACATGCAGATAGAGTGTCAAAACTTACTTTGGAGAAAATGAAAAATCTTGATAAAAATTTAAAGATTTCTCAGTGGTTTCTAGACCCACTTTCAAAATTTGGTCCAGATCATTTAAATAACTCAAAAAGAATTTTGGATAAAACCGAATTTCTAGATAAAACTTTTTTAACAACAGATCCAAATTCTCTATCAATAAAAGTACCAAATTCTCATTTTATACCAAACCCATGTGATAAGTCGTTCGAGGTTCTAGAAAATTACAAAAATAAATGTGATTTTGACGTTTTTTTTGCAATGAGTCATGGCGTACATAGGGGTGAACTTAAAAAAGGTAAATCTGATAATAGAGAAATTTTCATTAATAAACTCATAAAAAAAAATAAAAAAATCAAATTTGACGTTTATGGTATGAATAATGTCCAACCTATATGGGGTGAACAATTTTTAAAAAGAATATCTAATTGTTACATGGGTATAAACTTAAGTAGAGGCAAACCGATAAAATATTATAGCAGTGATAGGATTGCTCAGCTTGTTGGAAATGGATTGCTAACATTTATTGATAAAAAAACTTACTTAAGTGATTTTTTTTCTAACGAAGAAATGATATTTTATAAAGATATAGAAGATTTAAGTTATAAGATTAATAAATATAAAAAGGATATTAAAATTGGAAAAAAAATAGCTCGATCAGGAAAAAAAAAATATTTTAAATATTTTAATTCATCAACAGTTTCAGATTATATAATATGCAAAACCTTTAATCTTAAACCAGAGAAGAAAATTATATGGGATAAAAAATGACAAGGATCAATTTAACTAAAAAAGATTTAACAAACTCTATATATATGCAATTAGGTCTTTCTAAACATATTTCTGAAATCTTAATAGATGACTTCTTCTCTCTAATTTTACTAAACTTAAAAGAAAAAAAACTTGTAAAGATATCTAAATTTGGCACATTTATATTAAGAGTTAAAAATGCAAGGATCGGACGAAATCCAAAAACTAGAGAAAAAAAAGAAATTTCAAAAAGAAATGTAGTTTTATTCAAACCATCAAAAGAGTTTAAGATTTTTATAAATTTAAAAAACAATGAGTAAATCTATTAATGCATATAAAACAATTGGTGAAGTGGTTAAAATTATTGGTCTTAGATCAAAAAAAGGTCAATCTTTACCAACTCACACGATTAGATTTTGGGAGACAAAATTTAAACAGATACGACCTAAAATATTTAATGGTAATAGAAGATACTACGATGAAAAAACCATAGAGATTATTAAAAAAGTTCATTTTCTTTTAAAAAGCAAAGGAATGACTATTAATGGTGTAAAAAAATTCTTAAACGAAGAAAATTCATTAAATCTTGACGAAACTCTAAATCACTCTATAAAAGCACTAAAAATAAAAAATAGATTAGATAAAATATCTTATTTAATAAAAAGTTTAAAAAAATAATAATCATGGCAAAAAAAACACACATAAAAGTAAGACTTGTTCCCGAGGCTAAACCAGATAGTCCTTTTTTCTACTACGTTAAAAAGCCTGCCGGTGGGGAAAAAGCTAAAATAAAATTAAAAGTGAAAAAATATAATCCTTCAACTCGTAAACATGAGGTCTTTGTCGAAAAAAAACTCCCCCCTCATAGTAAATAACTATTTTTTTTTAAAATTTCTTCTTTCAAAATCGATGTAAGCTGAAATCATATTTCTCCAAATTCGGTTAGTTATTTTGGGATCGATTTTATTTTTTATAGATTTATTCTTAATATTTTTAAGAATAATAGATATCCTTTTTTTATCTACGATTTCATACTTATGAGTTTTGAGTTTAAGAACATCGCCAACAATATTTGTTCTCTTTTTGATCAATTTAATAAGCTTATTATCGAGGTTATCCAGTTTTTTTCTTAATATATTTAATCTTTTTTTTTTATCAGGCGACATTTGTTCAATTGGAATTATTAATAAATATTATATTTAAATAAGTATGTATACTGAAATTGATAACAAATACAGACTGTATATGTCTAATTGGTTATTATTAATGTTTTTTTTAGTTTCATCAATGATTGTTATTGGTGGATTAACTAGGTTAACAGATTCTGGTCTTTCGATTACAGAATGGGAATTTTTTAAGGGTTTTTTTCCACCATTTACTAATGAAAAATGGAATGATTATTTTGACTCATATAAACAAATTCCAGAATTTAAATTACAGAACTTCTCGATGAATTTAAATGAATTTAAAGTTATTTTTTGGTGGGAATGGGCACACAGATTTTTTGGTCGATTAATTGGATTGTGCTTTTTAATACCTTTAATATTTTTTAGTGCTAAAATTGGATTCAAAAAACTTACTAACTTCCATTTAATTTTCATATTAATATGTTTTCAAGGTTTTTTAGGCTGGTATATGGTTAAGAGTGGTTTGGTTAATAAAGTTGATGTTAGTCATTTTAGATTATCAATTCATCTTTTATTTGCTTTTATAATTTTATCATTAATTTTATGGAACTTTTTGAATCTAGTACATTTTAAAGAAGAAGATAGAAAAATAAAAAATTTTTTACCTGAAATCTTTATAATTTCAATTTTTTTACAAATTGTACTTGGTGCTTTTGTTTCTGGAATGGATGCTGGAAAAATTTATAATACATGGCCATTAATGGGTGATTCATATTTTCCAGATGATAATAAAATGATTAATTTATTTAAGTTTTCTGTATTTAGCGATCCGTCATTAGTTCAATATTTACATCGGAATATGGCATACCTAATATTGACTTTGTATATAATTATTTCTTTTATAATTTATAAAAAAAAAATTGTTTTTTTATTTAAACCTATAATAATTTTAGGTGCTATCATTTTTTTACAAATTTTGTTGGGCATATTAACTTTGTTAAGTGGGGCAGGTATTATAATTTCTTCGTTACACCAGTTTAGTTCAATTTTGCTAATAACTGCATCTTTATATTTTTTATATAAAAATAAATATAATTTTTGGTTATTTTCTCTCTATAACAAATAGTTCGTTGTTAAAATATAATCCTTTATTTTTATTAACAATTTGATGGACAATTTTTTGATAATTGTTTTTTTTTTCAGCACTTAATATCTGTTTGTCGGATATTTGATTTACATAAATTGCGGCATTCCATGCTGAAAATATGAGTGAAGTAGCGATACCTCCACTAATTTCATTAGGCAGAGCCCTTAATACATATCTTATATTTGTTTTTTTATTAAATTTTAGATCATTTAGTAATTCTTTATCTGAATTTTTTTTAATATGTTTCAAAATTGATTTATATAACGAGGGAAACGGGTTTTCTTTTGGCCAAATTTTCTTAATTATTTTATTACCAGGGTCATTTCCACAAGCATGAACAATGGCTAATTTACCCTTTTTATTTAATGACCTAATCATTGGATCGATTACATATCTTACTTTTTTTTCTACAGATATTCTTGATCTATAAGGCTGTGAGGCTATGATCAAATCAAAATTATTCTTACCATTATTTTTTTTTGGAATAATATTTTTTAAAGAAAACTCTTGGTCTTTTCTATAAACTATGATTACTGAAGGTTCTTTATAGGTTGGATTACCATTAATTGGATTTCTTTCAATTTGCCATTTTTTATTTAAAAACCCTTGATTAAGTTTTCTGAGTTGGTCAGAAAAATCTAGTGATGAATTTCCTTTAAGTTTTACAATTTTCCAATTCATTTTTTTTTGTTTAATTTTATTATTTGATCTTAATGATGTAGACTCAACATAATTTAGATTTGAAATGACAAATACTGTATTTTTATGTTCCACAAATCTGTCGGGGAGTTTTTCAAGTCCCAACCTAACATCTTCTAAACTTATTTCTTTAGTGCTTATTAACATGGGAATATGAGGCATTTTTTGGTGACATTGTCTCATAATGTTCATTAATAACGATCCATCTCCCATACCCGCATCAAATATTTTTAATGCAGGGTATTTAGGTTTAAGTTTTTGAATTATCGGTTTTAAAGCATCAGCAATTTTATTTTTTTCATTTGTAGTAGTTACAAAAAGTAAATATTTTTGCCTATTATCAAAAAATCTAAAATTCTTCTTCATAAATATTGCGGTGCTTATTTTCTTGGTGGATAATTTGTTGTTATAAATTTTTTTAGAACTTTTAGAACTCTATCAGCTTCTTCTAATAACATCATATGTCCACAATTATCTATAATATCAACTTGACTACCTTCAATTAATTCTGCAAGCTTTTTTCCCTCTTTAACTGGACACATTTTATCATCGGTTGCTAGAATTGATAGGGTAGGTATTTTTATTTTTTTTGCAGCTTCGAAACCATTTTTGTAGTTATCGCAAGCTCTAAAATCAACTCCTAAAGTATTCTTAATTGTTCTGGTTTTTGCCAACATAGAACCAGTGTTTAAGTGATAAAGACCAGGCACTGGGTGTCCACCAAAATGACCTGCTGGTCCATGTGCCCAATCCATCATAAGCTCTACTGCTTTTGGATCATCATTCTCTGCTAAAGATAATAGCTCAGGGTTCATTGGAATTGCACCAGCACCTCCCATAAGGCTCAAAGTTTTTATCTTTTCAGGATATCTTGCGGTACATTCAACTGTAACCAAACACCCTTGCGAGTGACCTACTAATGATGCTTCTTTGTATCCTACAGAGTCTATAACATCATTAATCCAATCAGCCATGGACTCAATGGATTTTAAACTTTCCCCTCCAGATAAACCATGTCCAGGCATATCTAGTGCCAAAACACTATAACCATGAAAAGCAAAATATCTTGTTTGCAATACCCAGGTCATATGAGTAAGACCACTACCGTGAACAAATATTATTAAAGGTTTACTCTTGTCGAATGGTCTACCACCAGTTGATGCATAGACTTCATGGTTGTTTACTTTAAATTTCATTGATTGGATACGAGCCTAGGTTTTCTAGCAGCTCTAAATCCATTCTCAAAATCATTTTTGATATCATCAATATCTTCAATCCCAACAGAAAGTCTAATCATGTCATGAGATAATCCAGCAAATTTCAATGTAGCCTCATCCATTTGAGAGTGAGTTGCTGAAGCTGGATGAATAACAAGCGTTCTAGTATCTCCAACGTTAGCTAAATGAGAGGCTAATTTAACATTATTAATAAAAGCCTCACCAGCTTCTTTACCACCTTTAATTCCAAAAGCTATCATTGAACCTTTTCCATTTGGTAATAATTTATTTGCTAGTTCATGATCAGGATGATCAGGAACACTGGGATGAGAAACCCAAGCAACACTTTCATGTCCTAGTAGATATTCAACCATTTTTTCAGCATTAGCACAATGTTTTTTCATTCTTACTGATAAAGTTTCAATACCCTGTAAAACATTCCAAGCATTTTGTGGACTTAAACAAGGTCCGAAATCTCTCATTCCTTCAGCTCTTGCTTTCATAGTAAATGCAGTTGGTCCAAACTCTTCAGCAAAAGATAAACCATGATAACCTTCATAAGGTTGTGTCATTGTAGGAAATTTATCATTTTGCATCCAATCAAATTTTCCACCCTCAACAATTATACCTGCCATTGAAGATCCATGACCAGCCATCCATTTGGTTAATGAGTGAACTACAATATCAGCACCGTGTTCAATTGGCCGACATAGATAAGGTGTTTGGTATGTTGCATCAACCATTAATGGTATACCTGCCTCATGAGCAATATTTGCTATTGCTGGCATATCCATCAATTCATTCCCAGGATTACCAACGAGTTCTCCAAAAATACCTTTAGTATTTTTTTGTATTGCTTTTTTAAATCCTTCTGTGTCTCTTGGTTTTACAAAAGTAGTTTTTATTCCAAATTTTGGCAAGGTTAGTCTAAACAGATTTACTGTACCTCCATATAATTGCGATGACACAACTAAATGATCTCCAGCCTCGCACAATGTCATTACAGCTAGGAATATTGCACTCATTCCTGAGGAAGTAGCCAAAGCTGCTGTGCCACCCTCAAGTGATGCAACTCTTTCTTCGAGAACCGCAACTGTTGGGTTTGATATTCTACTATATATGTGACCTCCTCTTTCAAGATTAAATAGTGCAGCAGCGTGATCTACATCATCAAATAAATATGAAGTTGTTTGGTAAATTGGAACTTGTCTAGACCCAGCATTTTTATGTGGTTGATATCCGGCGTGTAGACTTAATGTATCAAATTTGTATGTTTTAGCGTCTGTGCTTTTATTTTTTTTTTCTTTCATAAATAATCCTTATTTTTAAATGTTAATAGTTTAGTATCAACATTAATATAAATTGACAATATGACATTTATCAGTATTAATCCCGCCAATCATGACTAAATTTGTTAACAAAAATCAAATTAATAATAATTGGTATGAAATTGATGCCAAAAATGCTGTAATTGGCCGATTAGCAGCTATTATTACAAAAATAATAAGAGGAAAAAACAAAACTACCTTTACACCTCATATGGATAATGGTGATTTTGTAGTTGTTAAAAATATAGAACATGCAAAATTTACTGGAAAAAAATTTCAAGATAAAAAATATTATCGACATACTGGATATCCTGGTGGAATTAAAGTTACTACACCTGAAAAACTTCATGAAAAAAAACCTGATGAAGCTCTGAAATTGGCTGTTAAAAGAATGCTTCCAGGAGGTGTATTAGGAAAAAAACAACTTTCTAAATTAAAAATTTATTCCGGTAATGACCACCCTCATACTGCACAAAATCCAAAAATTATAGAATTAGAAAAGTTGAATAATAAAAATTTAGTGCGAAACTAAGATGGAAAACGCTCAGTCAAATAATAACAAGCCAAAATTAAAATTGGATTTTAAAGACAGTAAGTATGCTACAGGCAGACGAAAAACCTCTATAGCTAAAGTTTGGTTAAAAAAAGGTTCAGGTAAGATTTATGTTAATGGTAAACTGTTTAATGATTATTTCGTAAGTGAAAATCACAAAATGCAAATAACAAGACCTTTTGATATTATTAATCAACCAACTGCATATGATGTAAAATGCAGTGTAAGTGGCGGCGGTCACACAGGTCAAGCAGGTGCTATGGTCCATGGTATTTCCAAAGCTTTAGTTTTATTTGATGAAAACCTAAAAACCACCTTAAAAACTCAAAACCTTACTACCAGAGATCCAAGAGCGGTTGAAAGAAAAAAACCTGGTAGAAGAAAAGCAAGAAGAAGCTTTCAATTTTCTAAAAGATAATTTTTTTTTTAATTTGAACTGTTATTATATTCAATGTCTAAGATTAACATATTAATTGCTGGATCAACTGGCTATATAGGTATTCAACTTATAAAATTATTAATTAAACATAAAAAAATTAGTATAAGATATTTATGCGGAAATAATTCTGTAGGAAAAGATATTTCTTTTTATGATAATTCATTAAAAAACAAAAAATTACCAAAAATTATTAAATTTAAGAATAATTTATTGAGAGATGTTGATGTTATATTTACGGCTCTTCCAAATGGCGAAGCACAAATAATTTCAAAGAAACTTTTAAAAAAAAATATCTTAATAGATTTAGCTGCTGATTTTAGACTCGATACAGCATCTTCATATCTTAAATGGTATAAGAAAATACATAAAGCGCCAAGATTAATTAAAAAATCAATTTATTCTTTACCCGAATTAACAGGTGATAAAATAAAAAAATTTCAAATAATTGGATGTCCTGGTTGTTATCCAACATCCATCTTAATTCCAATTATTCCACTAATTAAAAAAAATTTAGTCAAAAAAGACAATATTATTATAGACTCTAAATCTGGTTATTCAGGAGCTGGAAGAAGTGTGCATAAAAAACATAAAAATAAAAATCTGTACGAGTCAATAAGCGCCTATGGAGTAGGATTTCATAGACATAATTCTGAAATTGAACAAATGATTAAAAATTATACCAAAAATAAATTTAAATTTACTTTTACACCTCATTTATCTCCAATGTTTAGAGGAATTCTGACCACAATTTATGTAGACTTAGCAAGAGGAAAAACGATTAATAATTTATTTAACGAACTAAAAAAATTTTACAAAAAAGAAAAATTTGTAAAAATTGCTAGATTAAACTCATCTGTAAGTTCTAATGATGTAATCAACACAAATGATTGCAAAATATCTATTTGCAAATCAAAATATAAAGATAAAGCGATAATATTATCCTCTATTGATAATTTAATCAAAGGAGGGGCTGGACAAGCTATTCAAAATATGAATATTTTAAAAAACTTTGATATGAATGAGGGTTTAAGATGAATAGATATTTATTAATTTTTTTGTGTTTAATTAGCTGTTCTACAAACAGTAACGTAACTCAAAAAAATTTTCAAAATTTAAATTTTTCAAATGATTTAACTTTTGAAGAATTTAAAGAAAAATTAGAGAAATATGCAAAAAACAAACCGTATCCTAATATAGATAACTAGAATGAAAAAAAATATTAATATTGCTATAGTTGGTTTAGGTCAGATAGGAGTTTATCTTTATAACGAATTAAACCTTAAAAAAAAAGAAATTGAAAAAAAAACAGGTAAAAAAATTAAGATTGTAGCTATTTCTGCAAAAAATAGGAATAAAAAAAGACGTTTTTCTATTTCAAAAAAAATTTTTTACAAAAATCCTTTAAAAATTTTTGAAAAAGAAAAAATTGATATTTTGTTTGAATGTATAGGTTTTTCCGATGGTATATCTAAAAAAATAGTTGAAAAAGCATTAAATAGCAAAGTTCATGTAATTAGTCCTAATAAAGCATTAATTTCAAAGCATGGAGATAATCTTGCAAAATTAGCAGAGAAAAACAAAGTCAATTTAGAGTTTGAGGCTTCTGTGGCTGGAGGTATTCCTATCTTAAGAACTATTAAAGAGGGTTTAGCAACCAATAAAATTAATAAAGTTTATGGTATTTTAAACGGCACTACAAATTACATTTTAACTGAAATGGAAAGTTCAAATCAGACATTTGATAAAGTATTACAGAAAGCACAAAAATTAGGTTTTGCAGAACCAGGCAACCCAAAACTTGATTTAAATGGGTTTGATGCATTTGCTAAGATAAGAATATTATCCGCACTTTCATTTAATGGAAAAATTTCTAAAAGCAAATGTATCATGGAAGGTATAGAGAATATTAAACTTGAGGACATAAAAATTGCAAATCAATTAGGTTTGAGAATTAAGTTACTTGGTATATCAGAAATAATTGAAGGAAAATTATTTGAAACAGTACACCCGTGTCTTGTAAGCAAAAAAACCTATATTGGTAATGTAAATGGTGTAATGAATGCAGTAATTACAGAGGGTAAACCTGTAGGACAAAGTGTTTTACAAGGGGAGGGTGCTGGACCGGGCCCGACATCATCTTCTTTATTATCAGATTTGATGTCAATATTAAGAGGAAACATCAAATTTCCTTTCGGTATATCATCTAAGAATAGAAAAACTATCAAACCATTTGATATAGATAATTATACAAATTCTCTTTATCTTCGATTTGAAGTTAAGGATAAACAGGGTGTTTTATCAAACATTACAAACAGGCTTGCAAAATTTAAAATTTCAGTTGACCGAATAATTCAAACACCTGATAAAAAGAATAAAAAAGCTAGAATTATTATAATTACTCATAAAACTAAGGAAATAAATGCAAAAAAGTGTCTTTCTATTTTTAAAAGTAATAAAAATATCTTAAAATTTCCTACACTAATTAGATTATATAATTAAGACAATTAAGGTCTTAAATCTGATTTTTGACCTTTAATTGATCTTAATAAACCATCAAATCGTGTTTTGTACTTTATTGACGATATTTCATTTCTTGTAATTGTATATAAGATTATTTTAAATAATATTCTTACTAATAACGGTATAAAGATTATTAATGATAATAATTTTCCATATTTTTTTTTGTGAAAATAAAATTTTGACCAAATGAAATGCCATATAAGAAAATTGGAAAAATTTTCATTTTCTAAATCAACAGTTCTTCCCTTAGTTGTAACTTTTATGTCATTAATTTGATATGAAAAATAACCTTTTTTCTTTGCTCTATAGCAATATTCGGTTTCTTCAAAATACAAAAAAAAATTTTCATCAAATTTTCCAATTTTAAGAAAGATATTTTTATCTATAAACATGCAAGAACCGTGAATAGAGTCTATTTTACCGAATTCTAAGTTCTCGTTAATTTGTTTATGACTTTTTTGTTTTACATCTAAAAATCTTGGCCCTAAAGCAGCAAAATTATTTTTTTTTGTCTTGGCAAAATCATGAAAAACTTTTAAATTGTCAAAATTGAATTCAAGATCGGGACTTATTTGTAAAAAATATTTAGTTTTAATTTTTTCTACTGCATAATTTAATGCTGAACTGACGCCGTTATTTTCTTTTAAATATACTAATATATTCTTATATTTTTCTTCAATATCTTTTTTCAGTTCATAATCTTGTGAATTATCTATTATTATTGTTTTTATGGTTGAGGGGATTTTCTTAATAAAATCATATATTATCTTTCCACTTTTATAAGTAATAATAACAATTGTTATTTCATTCATAATCTAATTTTTTATCATAGATTTTTTTTTCCAATATTGATTTTCAATCATATCTTCACTTTATTTAATGCATTATTTTTAAATATATTTGCTTCCCTAATATATCTTCTGACCATTTG
>TARA_B100000963_G_scaffold17934_1_pt1 | contig 15389 bp, 20 predicted proteins | sample TARA_B100000963 | Tara Oceans TARA_B100000963 (sample SAMEA2622097) | marine metagenome | biome: marine biome (ENVO:00000447); feature: surface water layer (ENVO:00002042); material: "saline water (ENVO:00002010), including plankton (ENVO:xxxxxxxx)" | depth 5 m | reverse complement strand
AAAAAAAGGCTACCGAAGTAGCCCTTAAAATTTAGATTAACAGTAGTAAGGAACAAAGTAAGATGGATAAACAAAACTCTATCCCTACTACATAGCTATATAGTCTATATAGTTTTATAGTCTTGTCAAGTATCTATTTAACTTTTTATCTTATTATCTTGATATTCTTTACTATGTTTTACTGTTTAGCTCTATAAAGATAATTAAAATAATTCTTGCAAAGTTTAAAAAGTCTGTTTAGACTTTATATTAATTTAACTATTTAGGAGTAAATAAATATGATTAATTCCAATACTAAACTAAATTACTGGGTTAAAAACTTTGGTTATAACTCTGCTCTTATGCCTAGGGATTTTCAAGACCTAGGATTTATTCAATTTGTCAATAACTTGTTTATGAGTAACGACAAAAAAACTCTTAGCACTCAAGGCTATAATATTACTAACAGGGTGACCAATGCTGTTGAGTTTTACTATGCCAATCAAAAAAGCTTAGTGAGTGCTTATATTTATTCAGATAAATAAACTTAAATAATCCCCTTTGAGACCCCCCTTTAATTTGGGGGTTTCTTTTTAGTAAAAAATATGTTTATAATAGTTTATTAACTATTTAGGAGTAAATAAAAATGGATAATTTAGAAGTATTTAAATTAGCTTCAGCTAAAATGACTAAAAGATTTCATAAAGAAAGAGAGCTTGAGTTTAAAGAAGCTAAAAAAAATATTACCTTTCAATTAAGAGGGGATAATAAATATTATTATGCTTTTCAATGTGCAAAGTTTGAAAAGAATATTATTAAATATGGTTATGATTCCTATGCAACCAAAAAATCTGTAGCTAGTGAAGGCTTATACTTTAATAAATATAGTATTACTCTAGGTCATTATTACGGACATGACCTAAAAAGGTTCAACAGTAAAGAGGAAATGCTGGGTTTTGTTATTGGGTATAATGAAGCTATTTATAATAAAATATCTTAAGCTTTAACTAATCCCCAAAGTAGCCCCCATTAATTTGGGGGTTTCTTTTTTATATAAGTTGTGTTTCAATACTCATATATTAATTATTATTTAAGGAGTAAAAAAAATGGAATTAAATATTCACACTGTAAAAGAAATCGAAAAAAGCGAGATAAAAGAACGCATTAGAGATAATGGCGAGAAGTACTATGTAATGAGTATATCTATTGCTTATGATGAGCTGGGAACTTGTAGAGAACGAAGAAGTGTTGATGATAGTACTATGTTCGGTGACATGGAAGTAGTAACAAATTTTTCACTCTATGCTGAGACTAGAGAAGCTTTAGAGTTTAAAGTAAAGGCTCTGACATAAGTCTTAATAATCCCCAAAGTAGCCCTCTTAATTGAGGGCTTTTTTATTTATTTGACACTAACTAGAAAATAGTTTTAAATACTTACATATTAACTATTACTTAAAAGGAGTAAAAATGAATAAAGTAGAAAGAACGATAAATAACGGATATATAAATAATATTACCTTAAGAGATGAAATGCTTAAGGGAACAGCAACAAAGAAAGAAAGCTTTATAACCTTTGTTGATGGGTTAGAAAATCTTTATAAAGAAGCTTTAAATATTAGGTCTCATATCTTTGACAATGACGGCAGAGACTTTAAGGGTTGGGTATATTTTCAAGCTGATAAGATTAAAACCTCCGGAGGCTTTCAAATTGCTCACCACTCAGCAAAAGAAAGTATTTTTAATGAGTTGCTTGAATTGGTGTTTGAGGGATGTGAAAAACCAACAGATGAGGACATGCAAATAATTACTCATAAATGGGATATGTGGCACTATTCATAAAGTCTTAATAATCCCCTTTCTAGCCCTCCTCTGTGAGGGCTTTTTTTGTCCGAGTTCTAGTAGTTATCCACAAGCCTGTAAAATTATTTATCCACAGCTGAGATCGGAAGACTTCAAAAGACCTTCAAAAGTTGACCAGCAAAGACTTTGAATAAAATTGAGGTCTTCCGAGATTAGCTAACACTTATACACAAGTTATCCACAACAGTAAGCTTAACAGTCCTGAAAGCCTTGAAGTGTTAAACCTTGTCAAAATATCTAGCCCTCCGAAGCCCTCAGAAGCTCTGTAAGGCTCTGAAATGCTTTAAGCCTAGGGTTACCCCTTACTAGTTTTGTTGAGTTTGTGAAGTTCTGTGAAGTTCTTTGAGGTTGTTATAGATTAATTTAAAGGCTCTTCAGTGCCTCTGTAGGCTTGTAAAGTCTTACTTTATGGCACTTTGAAGACCTTTGAAGTCTAAAAAGCTTGTGAAATGGTGGCTTTTGAGGTCTTTTTAGCTTGTGAAGTCTTTGTAGGTCTTCTGTATCCCTTTGTTTATGGGGGAGGCAGGAGGCGACAGGGGGGTGCCGGGTATATATATAGTGCTTCTACATTTTTACAGGTTTTACAGTGTTAAGACAGAGGCTAGACCCCCTACACTGCTCGGCTACACAGGTCTATACAGGTCTATCTAGTTCTATTTAGTCTAGCAAGTGTTGTTCTTGGTTTCTTACTATTCAACCCGGGCGACCTACAATGTCATTATACACCCAGATTAGCACTTTGTCAAGTCTTTAGGTATTTTATCACAAAACTTGACAAAAGCCTGACAAACTTTATAATAAGATGTATGAGTAGTTTACCTACAGTAAGAAAATTAACCGATAAACAGCAATTATTTTTAGATAATATCCTTACAACCCAAGGAGATTTAAAACTATCTGCCGAACTTGCCGGGTACTCAGGAAATCACTACCAAGTTATAAAGAGTTTAAAAGAAGAAATAGTCGAATTAGCCTCGAATGTACTAGCAAGGGAAGCACCTAAAGCAGCTTTTAAGCTCGTTGAAGTCATGTCAGCTGCAGATGCAATACCTCAAGCCAGTGTCAAGCTTCAAGCTGCTCAAACAGTGCTTGATAGAGTCGGTTTAGGTAAAACAGAACGAGTAGATGTCAACCATAATGTGCAAGGTGGGATTTTTATTCTGCCTGAAAAACAAACTATAGATGTAGAATATGACAACCAAGAAACGTAAGTCCACAGTTAATAAAGCTGGTAACTATACTAAGCCTACTATGCGTAAAAATCTTTTTAATAGGATTAAAGCTGGTTCTAAAGGGGGTAAGCCCGGTCAGTGGTCAGCTCGAAAGGCTCAGATGTTAGCTAAGCAGTATAAAGCTAAAGGTGGTGGTTATAAATAATGCCAAAAAAAAGAGACCCGAAAGTTGGCACGGGTAAAAAACCTAAAGGAAGTAGCAGGAGATTATATACAGATGAAAACCCCAAAGATACTGTCAGTATTGCTTTTAAAACCCCAGCAGATGCTCGAAGAACTGTGGCAAAAGTTAAAAAAATTAACAAACCCTTCGCAAGAAAAATCCAAATCCTCACGGTCCTCGAACAAAGGGCGAAAGTTGCCGGTAAAACGCAACAGGCGAAAATCGCCCAGCAAGGCAAAGTAGCAATAAGGAAGAAACATGGCACTAAAAAAGTCACAAAGAAGTCTTAGAAATTGGACTAAACAGAAGTGGCGAACTAAATCAGGTAAAAAGTCTAGTGAAACAGGTGAACGTTATCTACCTTCAGCTGCTATTGCAGCTTTAACCCCAGCAGAGTATGCAGCTACTTCTAGAAAAAAACGTAAAGATACTAAAAAAGGTAAACAACATTCTAAACAACCTAAAAAAATAGCTAGAAAAACTAGAAGTTATAGAAAAACATCCTAATGAGTAAGCAAGACCCTAGATTAGCCCGAGCCGGAGTTAGTGGTTTTAATAAACCTAAAAGAACTCCTAATCATCCTAAGAAATCACATATCGTAGTAGCTAAAGAAGGCGATAAAATTAAAACTATTCGTTTTGGTCAACAAGGTGCTAAGACTGCAGGTAAAAGAAAAGAAGGTGAATCAGCTAAGATGACAGCTAAACGTAAGTCTTTTAAAGCTCGTCATAGAAAAAATATTAACAAAGGTAAAATGTCCGCAGCTTATTGGGCTGACAAAGTTAAATGGTAAAATGTCTCAACTAGGTAGCAACGAAAAACCAATTTTAATGACTAACAAAAAAAATGGTGGTCGAGTAGGTAAAGGTTCTAGACCTAGACCTATTCCAGACAAAGTACAGTTTGCTAAAAACTGGGATGCTATTTTTAATCAAAGTACGAAGTCGAAAGACTGAGTCAGCGTAAGAGGCTTTCCGGATGTTTTTCCATCTTAATATCTGGAAAGTCCAGCTTTAGTTATGACAAAAATACCAGCAGATTATTTACCTAAAAAAAGTCATACCATTCCTTTTGGTTATGAACTTAGTGACATTGAGGGTTATCTCAAACCCATTCCCAAAGAACTAGAAGCTCTACAGAAATACCTAAAAGGTGTTACGGAACAAAAGTATTCTCTACGAGAAGCAGCTAAACTTATTACCCAAGAAGCAGGTCGTAGTGTTTCTCATGTTACTTTAAAGAACTATTTAGACTCTGACCCTTCTCTAGCCGAACAACATAAAAAGAAAATAGCGGCTAAAAAACGCAAACTAGCTCGACAAAAAAAATCCCTTTATAAAAAAGAACAAGCGGTTAAAGCTCAAGAGCAAGTTATGAAAAAAGCTACTGAGCAGACTACTTCGCATGTTGTTACTGAAACAGAACTAGCAGAAGTGCCAGTTGATGTTCAAGCACAACTTAAAGATGCTAAAGTAATCTTTTCAGCTAATGAAGGACCACAAACAGATTTCTTAGCTGCCGATGAAAAAGATGTGCTTTATGGTGGTGCAGCAGGTGGTGGTAAATCTTATGCTATGTTAGTTGACCCCTTAAGGTATGCTCATAAAAAAGCCCATAGAGCTTTAATACTTAGGAGGTCTATGCCGGAACTTAGAGAAATGATAGACAAGTCTCGGGAACTTTATCCACAAGCATTCCCGGGTGCTAAGTTTAGAGAAGTAGAAAAGTTGTGGAATTTTCCTAGTGGTGCTAAAATAGAATTTGGTTTCTTGGAACGAGATGCTGATGTGTACCGATACCAAGGTCAAGCTTATTCTTGGATTGGCTTTGATGAAATCACACATCTCCCTACTGAGTTTAGTTGGAATTACCTAGCATCTCGTCTAAGAACTACTGACCCTGAAATAAAGACTTATCTACGTTGCACTGCTAACCCCGGAGGAGCTGGTGCTAGTTGGGTTAAAAAGAGATATATAGAACCACACGAAGCTAATAACTCTTTTTTAGGTACAGATGGTTTAACTAGAAAATTTATTCCTGCTAAATTACAAGATAACCCTTATTTAGCTAAAGATGGTGTTTATGAACAAATGCTAAAGTCTTTACCGCCTATCCAAAGAAGACAACTATTAGAAGGAAACTGGGAAGTTGCCGAAGGTGCAGCTTTTGTTGAATTTGATAATACTAAACATATAGTAACTCCATTTCAGATTCCAGTACACTGGGAAAGAGTTAAAGGTATTGACTATGGTTATGCATCTGAATCCTGCTGCCTGTGGGGAGCTATAGACATGAATGATGGCACCCTCATAATATACCGTGAATTATACCGTAAAGGCTTGACAGGAGAAGAATTAGGAGCTATAATAGGAAATATGGAGCTTGAAGACCCTTTTTCGGTCTCAGGTGTGTTAGATACAGCAGCATGGGCTAGAACAGGTACTACTGGTCCCACTGTCGGGGAAGCTTTAATTAGAGCTGGTCATAAATTAAGACGAGCTGATAAGAATAGGATTCAAGGTAAAATTCAAATACACGAGTTCCTAAAGGTTAGAGAAAACGGTAGACCAAAACTGCAAATATTTAACACTTGCCCAAATTTAATACGAGAGTTACAAAGTATACCACTATCAAAAACCAACCCAGAGGATGTAGATACCCATGCCTCTGACCACGCATACGATGCTTTGCGGTATATGATAATGAGTCGTCCAAGAGTGGACAGCCCATTAGAAAGAATTAGAGGTCTTAAAAAAGAAATGCATCAACCTTCTGATTCTACTTTTGGATATTAAATAAATGGCAGATAACGAAAATACATTTTTAACAGCTAACAATCTATATAATGATGTTGAGGGCGAAGCTGGTAAAACCTTAGATTTAGAATTAAATCAAAAACAAAACTTAGTCGGTATCATTCAAAGTCGTTTCTATCAAGCTGAAGATGCTCGTAACACTGATGAAAGAAGATGGCTTAAAGCTTACGAAAACTATCGAGGTCTTTATAGTAAATCAGTCAAGTTTAGAGATTCAGAAAAATCTCGTATCTTTGTTAAAATTACTAAAACTAAAGTTCTAGCTGCTTATGGACAATTAGTTGATGTTATTTTTGGCACAGGTAAATTTCCTATTGGTATTCAAGAAACTAAAGTACCAGAAGGTGAGTTAGATGCAGCTCATTTAGATATTAATAATCCTTCTGTTGGTCTTGAAACTTCTATCCCTGATGATATTGGAAATAGAATAGATAAACCTTATGATGTTGGTTATGAAGGTGATGGAAAAGTTTTAAAAGCTGGAGCTACTTTTGGTAAAGGTATGTTCAGCGAGTCTTTAGAAGACCAAGTAGAAGATAACTTAGTTGAAGGTTATAATCCAAACCCACAAGTTTTAGAAATCTCACCAGCTCAGAAAGCTGCGAGAAGAATGGAAAAACTTATCCATGACCAAATAGATGAATCTAAAGGTTCATCAGAAATAAGAAGTTCTTTATTAGAATCTGCTTTATTAGGTACCGGTATCGTTAAAGGTCCTTTTAACTTTAATAAAAAACTTAATAAATGGGACATGTCAGATGAGGGTGAAAGAACTTATAATCCTTTAGAAGTTAGAGTACCAAGAATAGAATTTGTTAGTTGCTGGGACTTTTATCCAGACCCTTCAGCTACTAGCATAGAAGAATGTGAATACATTGTTCATAGACATAAAATGAACAAATCACAATTAAGACAACTTCGTAATATGCCTTACTTTGATGAAGATGCTATTAGAGCATGTTTAATGGAAGGTCCTAACTACGAAGAAAAAGATTTTGAAAGTCAATTAAAAGATGATGCTAGACAAGATGACTACCAAACTAACTTTGAAGTCATGGAGTACTGGGGTATTATGGATGCCGAGTATGCCAGAGAAGTTGGTATTGAGTTAGATGATAGTATAGATGATTTAGATGAGGTGCAAATTAATGCATGGATTTGTGGTAATCAACTCTTAAGAGCTGTAATAAACCCATTTACTCCATACAGAATACCTTATCATGCTTTTCCTTATGAAAGAAATCCATATAATTTCTTTGGTATTGGAGTAGCAGAAAACATGGATGATTCTCAACAGATTATGAATGGTCATGCAAGGATGGCTGTTGATAATCTAGCGATGGCTGGTTCTCTCGTCTTTGATGTAGATGAATCAGCTTTAGTTGGCGGACAGTCTATGGAAATATATCCGGGTAAAATATTCAGGCGACAAGCTGGAATGCCGGGACAAGCCATACATGGTTTAAAGTTTCCAAACACTGCTCCAGAGAATATGATGATGTTCGATAAGTTTAGACAACTTGCTGACGAACAGACCGGTATACCATCATATTCACATGGTCAAACTGGTGTGCAAAGTATGACAAGGACTGCTTCTGGTATGTCAATGTTACTAGGTGCTTCTAGTTTAAATATTAAAACAGTCGTTAAAAACTTAGATGACTTTTTATTAAGACCATTAGGCGAGGCTTTCTTTCAATGGAACATGCAGTTCTTTGAAGGCTCGTTAGATGTGAAAGGTGATTTAGAAGTTAAAGCAACGGGTACTAATAGCTTGATGCAAAAAGAAGTCAGAAGTCAAAGACTTACTATGTTCTTACAAACTGCACAAAGTCCAGCTATTGCTCCTTTTGTTAAGATTTCTAAATTGGTTAGTGAACTTGCCTATAGCTTGGATTTAGACCCAGATGAAATTCTGAATGACCCTGAAGAAGCAGCTATGATGGCACAAATAATAGGAATGCAAAATGCTGGACAAAACGTTAGCTCGGAAGCTGAACTTGCTGGTGAAGGACAAGGTCCTATGGGAAGCCTTACTGGAACACCTGCAAAACCTCAAGACCTTGGACCTACAGGGACTGGTGGTGGCAACATCGGAATCGGAAATGTGCCGGTTGCAGGGGAAAGTGAATTCTCTGGTACGAATAGAGCAATTACCCCTTCAAGTTGAAGAGGCTTTAAATAGAAAAGAAGAGGAGAAATAAATGTTAGATTTATTAGATACAATATTAAAAATAGTAGGAGTAGTACCTTGGATAGTTTCAATCTGTTCAATGATAGCTGCTTTAACCCCAACTCCACATGATGATAATTTAGTAAGTAAAGCTTACAAAGTTATTGATTGGTTTGCCCTTAATATAGGAAGAGCAAAGGAGAAATAATGAAAGAATTAGTAGGTAATCAAAAGAAAATAGATGTCAATGATGATGGCAAGATATCTGCTGAAGATTTTAAAATATTAAGATTAAAAAAACAAATAGGTGGTGATGTTGATAGTCAAATGGCTATTTTAATGAAACCAAAAGAAAAAGTAGAAATGGTCTCTGACGAAGAAATGGAAGAAGATTATTTAGACTTTATTTTAGATGAAGCATTAACTGATGAAGAAGAAAATATGCTTCAAGAAAAACTAGAACAAGATGAGCAATTAGCTATGTTATTTGACAAAGTTGTAGATGTTGCTCAAGAATTTGCTGGGTCTGGTCCTGTTGAAGGTCCGGGTTCAGGAGTCTCTGACAGTATACCCGCAAGGTTATCTGACGGAGAATTTGTCTTCACTGCCAAGGCTGTGGAAGAAATCGGAGCTGACAATTTAATGTCAATGATGAAAGAAGCTGAAGCTAAGGCAGATGAAAGACAACAGTTAGTTTATGGAGGCGAAGTACTGGAAGAAGGTGAAACTTTTATGGTTGAACCAACTGAACCAGAGCCTGTCAAACAAGAGATTCGTGTGCAACGAGAAACTTTAGGACCTCAAGCAACTCAGCAAGAGGAAGAAGAGTTAGTCGAAGAAATACGAACTCGTAAAATGATGACAGGTAAACCTTCACCCGTAAGCTAAATAGGAGATAAGGCTACCTTATTGTCATAAGCACCTTATCATTATATTAACCGAAAGGCTACCTTTACAAGTAAAGCACTGCACAGTCGACACACGCAGCTACCTTTAAATGAAGCCCTGAGTAGGAGAAAGAATATGACTACTGAAGTAAAAAAGGAAACTGCCAATCCTTATAACGAAAAAAAATCATGGCATAGTGACGAAGAAGATAAAGCATTTGAAGCTGCTGATGGGATGTTTTTTAGCGACCCTGATAAAGCAAAATCAAATGATGATGTAGAGCAACCTGTAGAACAAGAAGCTGCTGAGGAAAGTCCTAAAGACCAACCTTACAAGCGACCAAACTACAAAAAGCGATACGATGATTTAAAAAAACATTATGATGCTAAACTTAATGAATTTAAGTCAAGAGAACAAGAGCTGTTAGAAGAAGCTACTAAAAATAGACAAACCTATAAGGCTCCTAAATCTCAAGAAGAACTTGAAGAATTTAAGAAAGAATATCCAGATGTTTATGAAGTCGTTGAAACAGTTTCACATCTTCAAGCTTCAGAGAAATCTAAAGTTTTAGAAGAAAGATTAGAAGCTCTTCAACAACGAGAAAAAGAACTTGTTCGTAAAGATGCTGAAAAACGATTGAATGACAGACATCCTGATTTTGAAGATATCAGAAACAGTGATGACTTTCACGATTGGGCAAAGTCTCAGCCTAAGTCTATTCAAGATTGGATATACAAAAATGCTGATGATGCTGACCTAGCTTCAAGAGCTATTGATTTATTTAAAAGAGATATTGGTATAGATTCAAAACCAAAGAAGTCAAATTCTAAAAAATCTAAGACTTCTGCTGCTGATATGGTCTCAACTAAAACAACAAGTGTTGAGCCTAAGCAAGAGAAAGTCTGGACTACTAAGGAGATTTCTTCCATGAGCATGGATGAATTTGACAAATACGAAGACGAGATTAGTCAAGCCATGTTTGAAGGAAGAGTTCAAAGATAAATTATTTTTATTTTAAGGAGAAAATAAAATGGCTTTTAACGTAAGCGACCAAAATTTCGCACAAAGTTCTGGTTCGAACTTTAGTAACAATGCCTTTCTACCTGAAATTTATTCCAAGAAGGTCTTAAACTTTTTTAGGAAAGCCTCTGTTGTCGAAGCAATAACAAACACAGACTACGCAGGTGAGATTTCAGGATTTGGCGATACTGTTAAAATAATTAACGAACCAGAAATCACAGTCTTTCAATACGAAAGAGGTGCTGATGTAACTAAAACAGCACTAACTGATGCAGAAACAACATTAATTGTTGACACTGCTAATGCTTTCAAATTCATCGTAGATGATATTGAGAGTCAAATGTCACATGTAAACTTCAAAGAAGTAGCAAGTTCATCTGCTGCTTATGCCTTAAGAGATGCATTCGATGCAGGTGTTATGGCTAAGATGTTTTCAGGTGTATCTGCAAGTTCACCAGACCATATTATTGGTTCAGACAGTGCAACTGCAGATTCATCAATGACACACGCAACTAATTCTGTTGACCTATTAGGTTCTGATGGAACTGGTGTAGATGCGATTGACTTAATGGCTAGAATGGCAAGATTACTAGACGACCAAAATGTACCTGAAGAAGGTAGATGGTTTGTTGCTCCTCCTTCATTTTATGAAGAGTTAGCACAGTCTGGTTCAAAACTGCTTTCAGTAGACTTTAACGCAGGACAAGGTTCAATTAGAAATGGACTAGTATCAAGTGGTAAGTTAAGAGGCTTCAATATGTACAAATCAAATAATATTGCTGCAACTTCTAATGCTACTGGTAAAGTCCTTGCTGGACACATTTCTTCCGTTTCAACTGCTCAAACAATCACTTCAACTGAAGTCTTAAGAGACCCAAGTTCATTTGGTGATATTGTTAGAGGGTTGCATGTCTACGGAGCAAAAGTTCTAAGACCAAAAGCACTAGTATCAGCTTTCTACGTTGTAGACTAATGATATTCGGGAGGCTCTTCGGAGCCTTCCATTTTTATATAAGGAGAAAAATGTATTACGAAGATAAAAAAAGAAAGAAAAAGATGGGTGGTGGTATGATGTATGACATGAAGCCTAGAAATAATAAAATGGGCGGTGGTCGTATGAATTATGCTGACGGTGGTTCTGTTTCAAGGTACGCTGATATTTATGAAAAAGAAAAAAAGTGTGTTGAGATGGTAGGATATAATACAATGAAAATATCAGGAGAAAAATAATGTACGGTAAACGTAAAAAAATGGCTACAGGTAAAAAAGTTAAAAAAGTTATGATAAAAGGTGCTGATGTGTCTGCTTTAACTACTAGACAACAAGCAACTATGAAAAAACATTCAGTCCATCATACTGGCAAACACATGAAAGCTATGACAGCTATGATGAAAAGAGGTAAAACTTTTACACAAGCACATAAAGCAGCACAGAAAAAAGTAGGTAAATAATGGCTACAACTTATCTTGATATTACTAATGAAGTATTAAGAGAGCTTAATGAAGTTCCTTTAACTTCATCAAATTTTGGTAACGCTAAAGGCTTACAAGCTTTTGTAAAAGACATGGTAAACAAAGCAATTTTTGATATTGCTAATGCTGAACCACAGTTACCTTTTTTTGCTAACAATCTTAGTGGTACTTCAGACCCATTTTATGGTAATGTAACAGTGGCAACTACAGCAGGAACTAGATGGTATATTTTAAAATCAGGTAGTTCTAGTATTGCAACTGATTTTGCTTCAATAGATTGGGATGATTTTTATATTACTACTATTGGAGTAGGAGGAGAATCAGCTCCTTTTGTTTCTAGAGGTTTAAAGTTTTTAAATCTTGCTGATTGGAGAAGATATTATAGAGATAGTGAAAATGCTGATGATGCTGATACACAAGGCTATGGAGAGCCTAAATTCGTAATTAAATCTCCAGATAATAGAAAATTTGGATTAAGTCCTATACCTGATAAAACTTATAACGTGCATTTTTATGCTTTTGTTAAACCAACAGCTTTATCAGCTCATAGTGATACAGTAGTCCTTCCAGAACAATATACAAATGTTATTACCTCTAGGGTTAGATATTATGTATGGCAGTTTAAAGAGTCACCTCAACAAGCAGCTTTTGCTTTAGAAGACTTTAGAAAAGCTATGAAAAGTATGAAATCTAATTTAATTAATCCAACACCAAGAGTAATGACAGACGACAGAAGATACTTTTAATTAATGGCACGTTCCCAACCCTATACAGTAGCATGTGATGGTGGTCTTGTAACCTCATCAAACTCTATTGATTTATTAAAAACTCCCGGAGTAGCAACAAGATTACAAAACTTTGAAGTTTCTATTGAAGGTGGTTATCGTAGAATTAATGGTTATACAAAATATAAAGTTGGTGATGTTACACCTACACAACCAGCTGGAAGCACTGCTATTATTTTAGGAGTCTTTCCTTATGCTGATGGAGTTATTGCTTGTGTTAGTGATGATATTTACTTTAGTAATGACGGAGCTAATTGGTTACAGATAAACCGAAGCTCAGTATCAGGAAGCGGAGATAACCATACAGCTTTTACAGGTCGTAGTATTTTAAATAGAACTAATCAAGGGCAATGTTCTTTTGCTTTAGCTGAAGGTGCTACTTTTGATTATGGTGAAGTTTTTATAGCTGATGGAGCTAATAAAATTTATAGCTTTCGCATGGAAGGCACAGGTAATTTAAATACTAGAACATTTTTTGCTGCTGAAATTAATGTTACAAATAATAAAGCAGTTAGATTTATTACTGTGCATGATAGTAGATTAGTAGCAGCAGGAGTTGCTGATAATTTAAATACAGTATTCTTTTCTGCTTTAAATGATTTTGATAACTTTGCTGCTGGTGGTAGTAATACTTTAGCTGACCAAATAGTAGGTATTAAAGGTTTCCGTGAAGATTTAATTATATTTTGTGAAAATAGTATTTATAAACACATTAATATAGGTTTAGGTTTAAATGCTGGAGAAAGAGTAGACCCTATTACAGATAACGTAGGTTGTTTAAGTGGTTACAGTATTCAAGAAATTGGTGGTGATTTAATATTTTTAGCACCTGATGGTATTAGAACTGTAGCTGGTACAGCAAGAATTGGTGACGTTGAGTTAGGTACTATATCAAAACAAATACAACCTATACTTAGTGAGTTAGCTAGAAATATTGATGAATATACTATTACTAGTTTAGTTATAAGAGAAAAATCACAATATCGTTTGTATTATTCTAATCCTTTATCAGTTAATTCAGCTCAAGAAGGCATTATAGGTACACTAAGACCAAACGGTTTTCAATGGTCTGAGACTAAAGGTTTGGAAGTAACTGATGTTAATTCAAACTTTGACCAGAATGGTGTTGAAGTTTACTATCATGGCGATACTAATGGTTTTGTTTATACCCATGATGTTGGTCATAGTTTTGATGGTACTAACATAAATGCTATATATGAAACACCAGATTATGATTATGGTGACTTTGGTACTCTAAAAACTTTGCATTATATTAAAATGTCCATTACTCCAGAAGGTAATGTGCAGCCAACACTAACAGTTAAGTTTGATTTTGGTAATCTTGATATACCACAACCAGATAGTATTTTATTAGACTCAGTACCAGCACCGTCAACATTTAGTAATTCGGTATTTGGCTCAGCAATATTTGGAGCGGCAGAGCAACCACTAGTTAGAGAATCACTAGTAGGTAGCGGACACAGTAACAATTTTAGATTCTCAAGTAATGATTCAAACGCACCTTATATTGTGAATGGATTTTATGTAGATTACATACCTTCAGGCAGGAGATAAAACATGGCAGGATATATCCGACAAAGTACATTTAGTGATGGCGATACCATTACCGCAGCATTATTCAATAATGAATATGACCAGTTATTAACAGTATTTAGTAATACTTCAGGACACAAACACGATGGTACAGCTGCTGAAGGTCCAGTCATAGGTTTAATAGGTGATGCTGGAGAAACAACACCGAACAATAAAGTCTTAATAGATAGTGCTAATAATCACATTGAGTTCTATATAGAAGTTAGTAGTAATCCTGTCCAACAGCTCTACATAGCCGATGGAGCTATCCTACCAGTAACCGACAACGACATTGACCTAGGCTCAAGCTCTTTAGAGTTTAAAGATTTATTTATAGATGGCACAGCTAACATAGATAGCTTAGTAGCTGATACTGCAGATATTAATGGTGGTTCAATAGACGGTGCAGTCATTGGAGCTAACTCAGCAGCAGCTGGTACTTTTACGACAGTAACTACTTCAAGCAACGTTGTTGTTGGTGGTAATCTAACCGTTTCCGGGACAACAACCACAGTCAACAGTAATGAAGTTAATATCGGTGATAACATTATTGTTCTTAATTCAGATGAGACAGGGACACCATCACAGAACGGTGGGATTGAAATAGAACGAGGCACAAGCACTAACAAAACTTTAATATGGAATGAAACCACAGACAAATGGACAGTAGGTTCAGAAACTTTTGTTGCTGGTACAGTTGAAGCAGCTTTAACAGGAAACGTGACTGGTAATGTTACAGGTAATGTAACTGGCGATGTGACTGGCGATGTTACAGGAGATTTGACAGGAAACGTCACAGGTAATGTAACAGGAAACGTCACAGGAAACTTGACAGGCAATGTGACTGGTAATGTTGCAGGTAATCTGACAGGCTCTGTTCTAACTGCAGCCCAAACAAATATCACAAGTCTTGGTACCCTATCAAGCTTAGCAGTCTCTGGTGATTTAACTGTAGATACTTCAACACTTAAAGTAGATTCTAGTAATAATAGAGTTGGTATAGGAACTACTTCGCCAACTTCACTATTAGAAGTTTCAGATACGTCAGGTGATGTAGATTTCAAATTACGTTCTAGTAATACTGGTTCTTCAACCATACGCATGGGTGATGCAGGTAATATTTCTGCTGGTTACATTGAGTATGATAACAATGTTAATAACTATATATTTGCTACTGGTAACACTGAACGACTAAGAATAGACAGTTCAGGCAACGTAGGCATAGGAACTACTTCACCAGAAGGCAGATTACATATTGCAAATTTTCAAACTACTGACCAATTAGTTTTAGAAAGAACTGGCTCTAGTTCAGCTAAATTTAGTTTTAACACATTTTCTGATTCTATAACAATAGTAGATGAGGGTGGTGGTTCTGGTGCTGAAAGACTAAGAATAGATAGCTCTGGC
>TARA_B100000963_G_scaffold102587_2_pt1 | contig 15405 bp, 15 predicted proteins | sample TARA_B100000963 | Tara Oceans TARA_B100000963 (sample SAMEA2622097) | marine metagenome | biome: marine biome (ENVO:00000447); feature: surface water layer (ENVO:00002042); material: "saline water (ENVO:00002010), including plankton (ENVO:xxxxxxxx)" | depth 5 m | reverse complement strand
TAAATATTACTTTGGACATGCAGGGTGGCAGAGCCATGCAAAAAGCAACTTCAGGAAATATTGGAAGAAAGCTTGGCGTTCTCTTTGTTGAACAAAAAACAAAATCTGAGTTAGTAGTCGAGGATGGTAAAAATATAATAAAGCAGTCTTCATATATTGAAAAAAATATTATAAGCCTTGCAACAGTTCAGGCAGTTCTTGGGACAAGCTTCAGAATTACTGGAGTAGGAAGTCCTGCAGAGGCTAGCGAGCTAGCTTTATTATTGAGAGCAGGTGCTCTTGCAGCTCCGATGAAATTCGTTGAAGAAAGAACTGTTGGGCCGAGTTTGGGCAAGGAAAATATTGAGCTAGGTATGAAATCAATTATGATAGGTTTTTCCCTAGTTGTTTTATTTATGCTTTTCTATTACAAAGTTTTTGGACTTGCAGCAAATATTTCTTTAATCATAAATTTAGTTCTTATAACTGGAATTATGTCATTATTAGGAGCAACTTTAACCTTGCCGGGTATTGCAGGCATAGTTCTTACAGTCGGTATGGCAGTTGATGCAAATGTTCTAATATTTTCAAGGATAAGAGAAGAACTCAAAGATAAAGATCCACAACTTGCTATAAGAGATGGCTTTTCAAGAGCATTTATAACAATTTTTGATGCAAATGTAACAACATTGATAGCAGCATTAATTCTTTATGTAATTGGAACAGGACCTGTTAAAGGTTTTGCTATAACTTTATCTATAGGAATTATAACTTCAATGTTTACTGCAATCATGTGCACCAGAGCAATGGTAAACATTGTTTATGGCAATAAGGATATAAGGGAACTGAGAATATAATGGATATTAGATTTCGTTTCATGAAATTTCGGAAAATTGCGGCAATAGCATCAATTTCCTTATTTATTATTTCAGTATTATCAATAAGCTTAAGAGGCTTAAGTTTAGGACTAGACTTTAGTGGCGGCACTCTAGTCGAAGTTTCATATAAAGAAGCCGTTGATCTTGAAACGATAAGAAACATATTAATAGATAATGGATATGACGATTCTCAGGTGGTGAATTTTGGAACAAATCTAGATGTTTTAATTAAAGTTGCTGACCAGGATGGTAATAGCTCTATTGGTGAAAACATATTTAATATTTTAAATAATGCGGGTTTATCCGGCGAGCTTAAGAGGGTGGAATTTGTTGGACCTCAAGTTGGAGAAGAACTCAGAGATCAAGGCGGGCTCGGAATGCTTGTAGCTTTATTTATGATTCTTATGTATGTAGCATTTAGATTTCAATATAAATTTGCACTGGGAGCAGTAACAGCATTAGGTCATGATGTTGTAATAATTCTGGGTTTATTCTCAATATTTGGATGGGATTTCGATCTAACCGTTTTAGCTGCATTGCTAGCCGTTATTGGATACTCACTGAATGACACTATTGTTGTATCAGATAGAATTAGAGAAAATTTTAGAACCGATAGAACTCTACAACCTGAAGACATGATTGATTTATCTTTAAATCAAACGCTTGGAAGAACTATAGTTACCTCATTAACAACGTTACTTGTTTTATTTGCTCTTTTTATTTTTGGGGGTGAATTAATTAAAGGTTTCTCATTAGCTTTGATTCTAGGAGTCATTGTAGGGACATATTCTTCTATTTATGTGGTTGCAAATATACTTATGTCTCTCTCTTTAACTCAAGAAGATTTAGCGATTCCTGAGCCTGAGGGCGCAGATTTTGATGGAATGCCTTAATTTTTGAAATAAGGTTTTATAGATTTCAGAATTGACTTATAAACTTTAGAGGTTGCGCAAATAATATTGTTGCCATCAAGGTATTTTGGGTCACCATTAAAATTACTCACAAGAGCACCAGATTCTTCAACAATTAAAGTTCCAGCAGCAATGTCAATAATGTCTAGTCCATAAGCCCACATTCCATCAAGACGACCACTTGCAATGTAGGTTAAATCTAGGGACAAACATCCAGATTGTCTTATTTCAAGATTTTGGTTAGATAATTCTTTATAGGATTTTTCAAAATCATATCCATAATTTTTTTTATCACTTGGCCTAAAAAAAGATAACATTGAGTCCTCAAGACTCTGTTGCTTGCTCGATCTCATTTTGTTGTTATTTAAATTTGGGCTTATGCCTTTATGAACTGAGAATTCTTCTCTTCTAATTGGATCGATAATTACTGCTGTTGTTGGAATATTATCAACCAATGAACAAAGAGATAATGAAAAATGTGGTAAACCATTTAGAAAGTTTGAAGCGCCATCTATTGGTTTTAAAATCCAAGTTATATTTGAATTATTTACTTCAGAACCAAGTTGGGTACTTATAAAGTTATCATCTGGATAAAACTTTTTAATCTCCTCTAAAACAATATCTTCAACACGACGCTCAATAGCTTTTAAATATCCTTCCGGTCCACCTTTTGATTTATCAAGACTATGAACTTTTTTAACAGCAAATTCTAATTCAGCAGCTCCTTTTCGAGCTGCCATTTGATTAACATTTAATAAGGCTTGTTTTGACATGTCGCTATTGTAATAGAAATAAGCATAATAGTTACATGAGTCTTAAAAGTAATTTAATAAATATTGTTTTAGTAGACACTATCCATCCTGGTAATATTGGTTCTGTTGCGCGAGCAATGAAAACAATGGGGCTAAGCAGGCTCTCATTGGTTAATCCAAGAATTTTTCCTTCAGATGATGCTATAGCTCTTGCTGGTAATGCAACAGATGTTCTTGATAATGCAAATATTTTTAAATCAATAAAAGAAGCTATCAAAGACAGTACTTTTGTTTATGCAACTTCTGCCAGGGACAGAAGCATAAAGTGGCCTCTTTTAAATTCTGAGGAAGCTGCAAAATGTATTGTTCAAGAATCAAATAATGATAAGGAAATATCAATAATTTTTGGCAAGGAAGATAGGGGGCTTACCAATGATGAGCTAGAACTAGCTAATAAATTAATTGAAATACCTGCAAATCCTAAATATCCAGTTTTAAATATCGCAATGTCTGTTCAAATTATTTCTTATGAGATCTTTAAAGTATCCAATCTAAATTTATATAAAGAATGGAGAGATTATCCCGAAGTATCCTCAGAAAAGCTTCAAATGATGATTGATCATTTTATTGATACAGCAATTGAAATAGATGTTATTGATCCAAAGAATCCAAAAAAAATTATTTCAAGAATTAAAAGAATGTTTACAAGACTCCAGCCCGATGAAATGGAGGCTAGTTTTATGCGAGGATTTCTATCTGGAATAAAGAAAAAATTAAAATAAATTTGATTTGATAATCTTTTGTGATTTCATATAATACTCAACTTGTCATGTCCCGTTCGTCTAGAGGCCTAGGACACCGGGTTTTCATCCCGGCAACAGGGGTTCGACTCCCCTACGGGATGCCAATTTACTATAAAGCCCACAACAGTGGGCTTTTTTTATGGCATTATTATCAAAGTATGAGATTAACCTTGTTAATTGTATTTATTTTAAGTTTAGCTGGTTGCAGTAGTGGCTCATCTTCCGATGAGATACCAGAGCCAAAGATAACTATAGACGGAGAAATATCTCAGTTATTTAATAGTTCCCCGATTGTTTTACAAGACAGTGTCAGCTATTACTCAAATGCATGCAATGATCCCTCATTTCAATTTTTAATTCCTGTAAATATCAACGATGACAATTTTATAGATTTTATTGCACATTTTTGGTGTGACACTGTAATTCCTGCAGAAGTAGATATTAAAGATGTTCCTGATATATTAATTGCCTATGTAAGTGATATTAATGGTACTTACTATGTAGATAATTTGGGAGTATTTAATGAACTTTATCCAAAACTTGGAGGAGCAAGTAGAAAATATGTAAGGGGAGACATAAACGAAGATGGAAAAGATGATTTTGCTTTTGCAATGAATGCAGAAGATGGAAGAGCCGCATATGATCATGAAACACATTTAACCAATTATGCATATCCTGCAGTGTTGTTAAGCTCAGGCTCAAAATATGTGATCCATAATCTTGGAAATAAAGATTGGGGACATTCTGTTCAAATTAAAAATAACGAAGTTCTTTTTGGTGGACATACTTCTCAATCATTTAAATATGAAAATAATGACTGGATTGATATAAGTGATAAATATAATCATTTAAGTTTTGCAAGTTTTTTAGTTTTCGATGATTTTATTATTAACAGCACTAGAAAAGAAAACAGTCAGGGCCTTGAACTTGTAAAAAACAATGTAATTATTTCATCAATTATGAATGACGAGACTTTTAAGGTTAACTTTGAAAACTGGAATAATGCTGGTAAGGGAATTTATCAAAAACTAGGAGTCTATAAGATAAGAGGAGAATATTATTTTGATGGAATAATTTCAGAAATGTGCAAAAAAGATCAATTAATTGTTGCTGCAATTAGTGCAAGTAAACCAATCAATAGAGATATAGTTGAAAATGAATTTTATTCAGAGGCAGAAACCTCACCTGTTTTTATATTTACATTTTTTGAGATTATTAATAACGAGCTCCATGAAAAAGATATCAAAATAAATGGCGAAGAGATAAATCATAATTTTAATTTTTTTGATTGTTTTGATGTTAACAACGATGAGAAAAAAGATTTAGTTGCACAAGTATTTAGTCAAACTTGGAATACACAAACACTCAATAATAAAGGAGTACCTGAAATTTATATTAATTCCCCTAACGGATATTATAATTTAGATACTTCAACTTGGCCTAATTTTAGTCTCGAAGATGACTCTCAGGGTTATTTATATGATGTTGATCATAACGGAACTCATGATTTGATTTTATTCCCCCTAAAGGTTAATGATTCAGCTAATATTGAAATATACCTTTCAAATAGAAATATAATTGACTAAATATCCATAATTAAATAGAAGCTACTAGATAAGTTTTTAAAAAAAATTAATTCGTGGCAGAATATTAAAATAAAGTTTTAATGGAAAAATTATGGAAATAGATACCAAAACGACAATTATATTAGTTTTGCTAGGAGTAATATTCGGAATGATTGGCAGATTGCAGGGTTGGTTCTAATGAAAGAACACATGCAAACAATAATCAACGTTTGTTTAGCAATATTCATCACGGTGTATATTATTCAAAATGATAAATTAAACGAACAAGTAGAGTTGTTAAATAAAGAAGTAGAAGCAGCAAATGTAGGTTTGATTAAAACTCTATATTCCGATTACAACACAGCATTTATAAAAAATGACTTTCCTAGAATTGCCAGTCATTTTGAAGCACCTGTTAATTTTGCAAGTAATGAAACAATTGCTGAAACAGGAAAAGATGTGGTTGAAAGATATAAAGTTATGAAAGCAACTATCCAAGAAGGATATGCATATAGTGTTACTGGCGATGTAACGATAAAAAGGCAAAGTGATAACTCGTATCTTCTTTGTGCTGACTTCACAAGGTTTAATAAACAAAAAGAAGTTTTATTTGAAGGACGAGCTGAATATCAATGGGTTAATGTTCAAGACAAAGGATGGAAGATGAATTACCTTAAAGGAATAGATAGAGGCTCAAATCCTGATTGTATTCTTGGTGGTTAATGATTTTTTAAATTTTCACTATTCCTGTGAAAATAATTTACATTTCTTTGCATAATCAATGTAAGATAGTCATTTTTAAATATTAGGATAATATGAATATATACGTAGGAAACATATCTTGGGGTTTAAGCGATCAAGATCTTGAAAATCTATTTGCAGAACACGGCACTGTGACTTCAGCGAAAATTATTACTGACAGAATGACTAATCGTTCAAGAGGTTTTGGTTTTGTTGAAATGGAAGATGGAGCTGAAGCTGCAATTGAAGCACTCAACGGAACTGAAGTTGACGGCAGAAGCATTGTTGTTAATGAATCTCGTCCAAAAGAAAAATAATAATCAAGTAATTAACTAATTTGGGAAGCAATTGCAGTTTGCTTTGCTTTCCTTTAATTATTTGATTCTTGCTTCAATCTTTCTAGCGATTCAATCATTTTTAGCTTTACAATTTCGACTGCCTTAAATGGTCTTATCATTACCTTAAAGTCTACTATTTTGCCTTGTTCATTCCATTGAATCATGTCGACCCCATTTACAGATATGCTATCAATAGATGTTTCGAACTCTAAAACTGAATTCATACCATCATGGACTTCTCGTGTATATTTAAACTCTTCCATATTGAAAGAATTTCCAGCAGCGTGAAGGTACATAACAGTTATATCTTTTCCAACCATTGGTGTAAAAACAACTGGTGACGAAAACACAGCTTTTTCATCAATGATTGCTTTTAAGAGGTCTATATTGTCGGTACCGACAAGATCATGCCATTTTTTAATAAAACTTTTTGCTTCTTTCATTTATTATTAGTTATTTTAAATTTGTATAAAGTAATCGAAATAATTTTCTGATCATAGTATGGTTACACATGAGGAGTATATTATGAAGAAATTTTTTTTAATAGCGTTGATGTTGCCATTTTTTGCTTTCAGTATGCATCATCAATCAAATCCAATAATTTTTTATTTAGATCTTGATGTAGCCGAAGGAAAGTCTGAGGGTCTCGATGATTTCGTTGACTATCTTGTGGATACAGTAAAAAAGACCGAACCAAAAACTATGTATTATAAGTATTGGATATCTGATGATAGAAAAAAAGTTTCTTTGATGGAGGTTTACCATTCAAATGAAGATGCAATTTTCCATATGAATGCTTTTGCAACTGCACCGCATAGAGATAAGTTTCTAGAAACTCTAATTGTTAGAGATTTCCAAGTCCTTGGAAATGCTAATGATGAATTAAAGGAAGCTATGAAGGCTTATACCTCAGATCATAGAGTTCTGATGAAAGGCTTTCAAAGAAAGAAAAATAAATAATACTAATAGGAGTAAATATGACAAATACTAAAAAATCTATTTTTGGAATTATGTTGGGTGCATTTTTTATTGTTAGCTGTTCAATGGAAACTGACAATCAACCAGCAGAACCTTCAGATTCAAGCATGGCATATATTGAATTTATGGCTTGCACAGCAGGACCAGATTTTAATGGAGAAAACATGACAAAAATGATATCTGACTGGCAAAAATTAATCACAGCAGAATCACTTTACGGCGCATGGGGTTATGTTCCAGATGGCGATAAAAATCTTTTTGGTGAAACAATGTGGTGGGAGTTAATGTGGACATCTCAGGAAGAAGCTAATTCAGTGTGGGCTGAATGGGTTGAGAATGAAGCTGCCGCTACTTGGACAGAAGAATATTCCAATGTCATGGTTTGTGATGGTGAGGGAAGAAATGCTTTTGATGCAACTTTTCCAATTAATGGAGATCAGTTTGGTGAGCCAAATGAAAATGGATATTTTTACAGTGAGTTTTACCACTGCAACTATAACGAAAATGGGACCATGGACGATGCCGTTGCATTTCTTCCAGGTTATACAGAAGCTGTAATGGCAAGTGAGTATGACGGAACTGGCTATAGCTATGGTAATTATTTTGCCCTTAATAATGAAGATGGCTCTCATACCGAGGAAGATATAGATTTTCTTTGGGCTAGTTTCGCAAGTTCTCAAGAGTCTATGGAGACTGTGAATGAACTTTTTGAAAAAGATGTAAGGGCTTCTCAGTTCCCAAAATTTAGTGAATTTGCTTCTTGTGGCGACCAACCAGATGTTTATCATAGTTGGACCTTTTATCTAAGCGAAAATAAGGATTTTATGCCGTCATTTCCAGCAAATAATTAATTAAATTATTTTCTAAAAGAAGCTGCTATATGCAGCTTCTTTTTTATGTTAAATTATGTGTAATTTATGATCATTGGCGTACCATCCGAAGTTAAAAATAACGAAAAAAGAGTCGGCTTAACTCCTGACTCTGTTAAAACCCTGGTAAATGATGGCAACGAAATTTATATTCAAAAAGGAGCTGGGGCAAGTATTGGATTTTATGACGATCATTATGAAAAAGCAGGCGCAAAGATACTTAATGATGCTGAATCTGTTTACAAGTCATCACAATTAGTAGTAAAAGTAAAAGAACCCATTCCATCAGAATATAAGTATCTAAGAGATGATCTCTCTTTATTCACATATTTACATCTAGCTGGCGATATTGAAAATGCAAAAAAATTAATTGATACAGGCGTAACTGGCATTGCCTATGAAACTGTCACTGCTGATGATGGTTCAATGCCTTTATTGGCACCAATGAGTAACATTGCTGGTCAAATAAGCTTTACTGTTGGCTCATATCATCTTCTAAAGCATAACAAAGGTAAGGGCATATTGATCGGAAAAATGGATAATCTGGATCAAAGAATAGTTACTGTTATTGGAGGAGGCGTTGCAGGAACCCAAGCAATTTCAAAGGCTAAAGATAACAATGCATTTGTTAAAGTTATAGACCTATCTCAAGAAAGACTCAATTCTTTAAAAGCGCAATTTGGCTCAGAGAGTATTGAATACATTTTATCTTCTTCTCATTCAATACAGGATGCCATTAGTCAATCTGATATTGTTATTGGTGCTGTTTATGTTGTTGGTAAAGAGGCTCCCAAAGTAGTAACAAAAGACATGCTAGTCTCTATGGATCCTGGCACTGTGATGGTTGATATTTCTATTGATCAAGGCGGGTGTTTTGAAACAAGTCAACCAACAACTCATGACAAACCAACATTTTTGGTTGAGGATATTGTTCATTATTGTGTAACGAATATGCCAGGAGCAGTTCCACTTACAGCAACACAAGCCCTCAATAATGTAACTATTCCCTACATACAACAACTTGCAAATAATGGAATATCAAAAGCTCTAGATGAAAATATACATTTAAAAAACGGATTAAATATATCTAAAGGTGAAGTTTTACATCCTGGGGTTAAAGAGGCGTTAAATAATATTTAGGGGAATTTTATGGAAAAAGTTTTAGTTACAGGTGCCACAGGTTTTATTGGTTTACATTGCGTGAAAAAATTACTAGACCAAGGTTATATTGTCAATGGAACATTAAGATCATTAGATAGAAGTGAAGAGATTATTTCTTCATTACAAAATAATAATACCTCGACAGAAAATTTGCATTTGTATGAGGTTGATCTAATGAGTGATGAAGGTTGGGATGAAGCTGTTGAGGGTTGCGACTACATGCTTCATGTTGCCTCGCCATTTGTTTTAAGTAGAGAATCGCTTGATTTTTTTGTAAAGCCAGCAGTTGAAGGTGCCACAAGAGCACTTAAATTTGCAGATTTGCATAATTTAAAAAAAGTAGTATTGACATCATCATTTGCAGCAGTTGGCGATACATTTGATGGTACAAAAAGCTTTGATGAATCAAATTGGTCTGATACGAGCAATGATCGAATGACAAATTACTCTATTAGTAAAACATTAGCCGAAAAAGCTGCGTGGAAATTTATGGAAGAAAATAAAGTTAATTTTAAATTAACTGTTATTAATCCTACAGCCGTTCTAGGGCCAAGCATTTCTAAAGATATTGGAACTTCTAATGATTTAGTTTTACGAATGCTGAATGGTTCGATGCCGACATTAGCAAAAATACATATAGGAATTGTTGATGTGCGTGATGTTGCAGATGCTCATATTCTTGCAATGAAAAATGATGATTCTGATGGTGAGAGAATTATTACATCAGAGAATGAACTATGGATGACGGAAGTTTCAGATATTCTTGTAAAACATGGATATAATCCACCTACAAAAGTAATACCCAGTTGGGTCCTTAAGCTTGTGGGTATTATAAACAGCGATATGAATACTATCTCAAAAATGACAGGTAAAGTAAGAGATTGTCACAGCACTAAAGCAAAAGATTTATTGGGTTGGAAACCAATAACAGCTGAGGAATCAATTATTGCAACAGCTAAGCAGTTAGAGGAATATAAGCTTATTTAAAGTAGCTTTGGGATAATTGCTTTTCTATCTTTAGGATAGTTCTCAAAATTTTCTATGTACCATTTATGATGATTCATTGCTCTTGGTAATAAATTCGCAATTGTCCATATAAGAAACGTTAGTCCTGCTGTGCTCATTGTCATAATAGCCCAACCAGCCCATTCTATAATTTCACCAAAATAATTTGGAGATGATATAAATTTATATAAGAACTTATTAGGTATATGGTACCCAGGGCCAAGTTCTTTTTTCATTAAAATCATCAAGTAATCAGATTTAATATTTATGAACATTCCCATTAGAAATAAAATTATTCCAATTATAAAAGGAAAACTAAATAACCATGTTGTTTCATAACTGGTTAATATAAAAATGCCGAAGAACTGAACTGATACATTTACTATATTAAAAAAGAAAGCTGAAACAGCTATGCTGATTGGCATATCTTTAGTGTTCATATTTGCAAAAAACGGATAGATGAGTGTTCTATGCGTGTAATGCAATAACCACAAAAAAATAAAAATAAAACTTATAAAATCTAAGTTTCCAAAATAAATAATAGTAAGAAATATCATAAGGAATACACTGGGTGATTCCATAATTATCCATCCAGCTTTTGCGGGTATCAAAAATCCCCAATTATTTTTTATGTATCTACCATATGGAGCATTAACAAAAAACAATGTAACAAATATCAATATTGCCAATAAAGACCATAAAAATAAGAATAAATTAAAGCTCATATTAATAATAAGTTTACAGTTTAAGATGTAAATCATAAACTAATACAAAGAATGAAATTAAGATTATATTTATGAAAGAATTTGATTTTGTAATATTAGGAGCTGGTTCTGCTGGATGTGTATTGGCAAATAGATTGAGCTCAAACCCTGAAATAAAAGTTTGCTTAATCGAGGCAGGATCGAAGGATTCTGATCCCAGACTTCATATTCCTATTGGCTTTGCTTTTTTAGGCCCTGGAGAGGGTAAATATAATTGGGGTTATGAAACTGAGCCGCAAAAAGAGTTTGAAAAAGTAATTGTTGCTGAACCAGAATCTGCTGTAGTCGACTCTGCAGGAGGAGTCCATTCAGTTAAAGCAGAATCTATGGAACATAGAAGGGGATATCAACCGAGAGGAAAAACATTAGGTGGATCGAGCTCAATAAATGCAATGCTTTATGTGAGAGGTCATAGATGGGATTATGATCATTGGTCTGAATTAGGAAATGACGGTTGGTCATATGATGAAGTTTTACCCTATTTTAAGAAGTCAGAGCATAATGAATCTCACGAAGACGATTTTCATGGACAGAATGGCCCATTAAATGTTGCAGAAATTCGTAATCAAAATAATCCAACTAAAGATTTTGTTAAAACAGGCTCAAAAATATTTGGTTTTAACAAAGACTTTAATGGTGAGGAGCAGGAAGGCATTGGTTTTTATCAGACAACTCAAAAAGGCGGCAAAAGATGTAGTGCCGCTAAGGCTTATCTAGTCCCATGTTTACAAAGAAATAATTTAACAATATTAACTGATACAAATGTTAATAAAATAATTACAGAAAATAAAAGAGCTACTGGTGTAGAGTGTATTGATAAAAACGGTAATTATTTCGTTGTAAATGCCAACAAAGAAGTTTTACTATCATCTGGTGCATATGGCTCTCCTCAAATACTTTTGAGATCTGGAATTGGCCCATTTGAAGAAGTATCTCCGCATGGTATTAAACATATTCATGAGCTCCCCGGCGTTGGAAAAAATTTACAAGATCACATCGATTATCTATCTGTTCACAAATATAACTCAATTGAATTAATAGGCTTTTCAATTAGATCAATATTTTATAAATTTCCGTTGGAAATTCTAAAATATATCTTTGCTAAAGTTGGAATGTTTACTTCAACAGTTGCAGAAGCTGGTGGATTTATTAAATCATCACAAGAAAAAGAAATTCCCGATATTCAACTTCATTTTGCACCAGCAATGATTGTGGATCATGGTAGAACATCTATGTGGGGGCATGGTTTGAGCAGTCATGTCTGTTTATTGAGACCAAAATCTAGAGGAGAGGTAACACTAAATTCTGCTGATCCCAATGATCCACCTAAGATCGATCCTAAGTTTCTTTCTCACCCAGATGACATGAGAGACTTAATTGAGGGATATAAGAAAATGATGCAAATACTTAATTCTGAACCTGTTTCAAAATATACTTCAAAGCATGTTTTAAGACCGGTAAACCTGGAGAATGATAAAGACATTGAACAAGCAATTAGAGAAGAGGCTGATACTGTCTATCATCCAGTTGGAACCTGCAAAATGGGGAATGATGAAATGTCAGTTGTAGATAATCATTTAAAAGTTCGTGGTATGGATGGCTTGAGAGTTATTGATGCATCTATTATGCCAACATTAATTGGTGGCAACACAAACGCACCTACAATTATGATCGGTGAAAAAGCATCGGATCTCATAATGAAAGACTGGAATTAAATGAAACATTTTTTTCTTTTTGTATTTATTACCTGTATGAATGCTTTCTCAGATTTTTTAATTTTTGACGTCAGAACCGATGAAGAGTTTTCATCAGGGCATATTGAAGATTCAATTAATATCGTTTGGCAAGATATTTCAAAAATTACAGAAATGAATATCTCAAAAGATGAAGAAATTTATCTTTATTGTAGAAGTGGAAATAGATCTGGAAAGGCAACTAAGATTTTAATTGAATTAGGTTATACAAATGTAATTAATGCTGGCAGTATCCAGAGTGCAGCAGAAAAGCTCAATTTAAAAATTATCAAGGACTGATTTAAATATTATGAAAAATCTTTTTGATATTTTTTTAAAAAGAGATTCCAAGAAAAAAATTATTTCATTTGATGGCGGAGGTGTAAGAACAATAGCTGGATTGGTCTTTTTGATGAAACTTGAAGCAGAAAGCGGCAAAAAAATAACTGATATTTTTGATATATTTGTTGGCACTAGCGCTGGCGCTTTCAATGCTGCTTGTTTTGCTTACGGAGATTTTGGAGCTGATAAAGTAAAAAAATTTTGGTCTCAATCATACTTAGATAGAATAATGCAAACATCTTTTTTTTGGGACAAGGCATCTTTAATTCAGGCTCGTCCAAGATATGAGAGCGAAGGAAGGATTGGAGTTTTAAAAGAAATATTTGGGAAAAGTACTTTAGAAAATTCAAAAAAACCTTTTTTATCCTATGCTTACAATATAGAGTCAAGAATTCATTGCATTCATTCAAGCTTAGATACTCCAAATATTAGTTTTATAGATGCACTAGCCGCAACAAGCGCAGCACCAATGTATTTTCCAACCTATCAAATGACCGATGGCTCATGGATGATAGACGGTAGTATTATTTCTAATAACCCAACTTTGCTCGGCTATATACATGCAAAAAAAGCTCTACAAACAAGTGATATAAAAATTCTTAGTATTGGCTCTGGAAGAAATACAACAAAAATTAGCGGTGAAGTTTCTACCAAATGGGGCGGCGTTGGATGGTTGAGAAACGATATAATGGGTATGATGCTTGATTCTGAGATCTATAATGATATATCAAGAGAATTCTTAAATGATAACTATCTTAGAATTAATTCACCAATGGGAAGTGTGAACCGTTTTCTGGATGATGATTCAGATGAAAACATTGAAAAAATACATTTAATGGGAATGGAGTGGTGGTCATTATTTGGTGAAAAGGCATTAAAATTCATTGAAAATTAATTATAAATTATTCATACATGCTCTTTTCTTGACATATAACACTCAAAAAAGTTAAATACCAACTTACTGTACATTTTTTGTGCTTAATTACACATATAACCTAGGGGGTTGTCGTGAAAAAATATTTATTATCTTTAATGGTATTGATGCCTATTTCATCGTTTATTTTTGCTCAAGATGCTGAGGAAGAAGATGTTGAAGAAGTTGTTGTTACGGGTATTAAGGCTAGTTTAATAAATGCCATTGAAATCAAACGAAGTAATACTGGCGTTACTGAAATCATAACAGCAGAAGATGTTGGTAAATTCCCAGACGGAAATATTGCTGAAGCATTGGCAAGAGTTTCTGGTATTGCAATCGATAGAAGTAATATTGAAGGTAAAGAAGTAACAGTTAGAGGAATGGGAGCTCAATACAACATGGTTACTTTAAATGGAAGGCAAATGCCTGTAGCTCCTGGAAATTATGATGGAGGTAGAGCATATGACTTTGGTGCAATTTCATCTCACGGAATAGCAAGAGTAGAAGTATATAAATCTCAAAATCCAGCTTTACCATCTGGCGGACTCGGAGCAACAATTAATATGGTCACTGCAAAACCACTTCAGGCTTCAAATGGCGGAGCTTTTTCAGGATTAATGATGTCTGATACATCAAATGTTAATGGTGACGACATTACTCCTGAGATTGAGTTTATAAATAGTTACAAAAGCTCATATAACGGAGTTGATTGGGGAATAGCATTTTCCGGATCTTATCATGACAGAAGTAATAGAGAAGAAGGAACAAATGAAATTAAATGGCTTAACAGTAACTTAAATGCTCCAACCTATGGACCTAATGTAACCGATAATAGCAACGGTGGAACAAACTACAGACCTCAATCATTTTTTGTAAGATATAAAGACAATAATAGAAAAAGAAAAAATTTAGCTGCTACTTTTCAAGTAGGCAGTGATAATTTTACAGCAACAATTGATGCGGTTTATTCCGGAATAGAATTTGATTCAGCTGGAAATATGGCTGGCTCAGGATTAGATATCGCATATTCAGTTCCTTATGGTGCCGGAATTGGTCTTGATAATGTAGTTATTGATAGAAATGGTGTCGTTACAGATTTAGAAATTGTTGGCTCTGGCACAAACCTTACTCAGTTTTTGACTTGGAGTAATGAAAAAACTGCAAATAATTCTATAGGTCTCAATCTTGAATGGGTTGTCAATGATAAATTGACATTAACAATGGATACTCATAAATCATCTGCATCTGTTAAAGGTGGCGAAAATGATATGGGTTTTGCAAACGGATCTTGGTCTGGTTATGGTGATGGGCAAGATTTCACTAACGGAAATCCATATAATCAATGGGCAGAACTAACAAACTTAAGGTTTATTGCAAATACAACGATTCCAGACTGGATCCCAACAACAAGTGTTGGTTTTCAGGGTAATGCAAGAACAGTAAGAGATTTAATTGGTGCAGACATGTCTTCTACTACTGCACATTTAAGAAACAATGACAAAGAAAGTAATATAACTCAATATCAAATAAAAGGTAATTGGGAAAATCTTGATGGTGTTTTTCATGAATCATTAACATCTGTGGAGTTTGGTATTTCTTCAATGGATCAAGGTTTTGATAGAACTTTAAGATCCAATACATTATTTGCTCCTATCCAGGATGGTGCTGCT